>ERZ773108.1668-NODE-1668-length-21267-cov-3.493541_pt1 | contig 21267 bp, 24 predicted proteins | sample MGYA00580570_ERZ773108 | MGnify/ENA primary metagenome ERZ773108 (study PRJEB29015, sample SAMEA2737840) | human gut metagenome | biome: human gut; feature: human-associated habitat; material: faeces | place: China | collected 2012 ...
TGCCCGTAAATCCGCTGTGAAATCACAGATGGTAAAATCAACTTCATGCCCCACAGCCGAAATAATCGGCGTGCGGCAGCAAAAAATCTCCCGGGCGAGCGCTTCGTCATTAAAACTCCATAAATCTTCCAAAGATCCGCCGCCCCGACCGATAATCAAAAGATCGCACAGGCCCAGTTCATCCATCTGACGGATGGCAGCTTTCAAGTCAGCTGCGGACTTTTCCCCCTGTACCAGTACTGACCGTACCAGCACCGTCACCAACGGATACCGGCGGCGCAGAATATTCAACATATCCTGTAAAGCGGCACCGAACTTGGCGGTAATGATTCCGATCACTTGTGGGAAACGAGGAATTGGCTTTTTATGCGCCGGATCGAACAATCCTTCCGATGAAAGCTTCTTTTTTAACTGCTCAAAAGCAAGACTCAAATCTCCAATTCCGTCTGGCTGCATTTCACGGCAGTATATTTGATATACGCCGTCCCGATCATACACGCCAACCTCTCCTCTGACCAAAACAGTCATCCCGTTTTCCGGAGTAAAATGGATGCGAGACGCAAAATTGCGGAACATTACCGCTTTTACTGCAGCGTCTTTATCCTTCAACGTAAAATACAGATGACCAGATGCATATTGTCCTTTGAAATTGGAAATTTCTCCGCGGATAAAAACGTCTTTCAGCTGCAAATTCTGCTCAAAGAGAGATTTGATATAATGATTAAGCTGTGAAACACTCAACACCGTACTGTTCGGCATTTTAGACCTCCTGCGCCATCCGTGCCGCCAATACGGCAATCCCGGCAGCATTGTCACTGGAAAAAACGGGAGGACAGAAAACGCCGCCAAACCGACTTTCTATCACTTGTCGGATATACCGATTGGACATCACTCCCCCCGCATACAGCAAAGGATATCCCGGATATTTTTCCAAAAGCAATTCTGTCATTCTACTAAGAGAGACTACTAAAAAATCAAGACAGTATCGTGCAACGTCCTCCGGTCTTTCCCCTTTTTCCAACATGAAACGACAACGATTTTCCACTCCGGAAAGGCTGCAGTCGCAGCCTTTCATAACCGGTTTCACCGAGAATTTTTTTGTACTTTGTTCTGCCAACAGTTCCAATTGCGGTCCGGCGGGAAAAGGCAATCCCAGCATCTTTCCAACCCGATCCACCGCTTGTCCTGCTTTCAAGTCCAGAGATCCGGTAATTTTTTGAATATCCATTCGATGTCTGTCCGGGCGAACCAAAAGGCCCTCAGAAGTACCGCCGGAAAAATGGAACGCCAAAAATGGCCGATCGAACCAGTCCAAATGCCCGGAGCCGTAAAGTGCTGCTGCAACATGACCTTCCTGATGCGAAAATGGATATACCGGAATTTGTAAAGCCGCCCCTAATGTTCTGGCTTGAGATTCCCCTGCCAGAAAACAAGGCATATAGGAGTCCTCTTGTCTCCTGGGCTGTGTAGATACCCCAATCCCAGACAAAGGTGTCCGTGTATCAAACAAAAGCGATGCCAAATCCGGCAGCTGCCGCACATGTTGGAAAAGCGCTTCACTCTGCCGCAGACCCAGTTTTCCCTTTTCTACCGGCAGCAGTTTTTTCTGCTGCATTATTTTTCCCGATTCCCAATCCAGCAGCGCCATAGAAGTCGTATAATTGCTGGTGTCAATTCCAAGGAAGATTCCCATTATGCCTGTCCATCCTCTTCCGTTAGCAGAGTATTTTCTTCACTCCCACGAGAAATAGCACCTAATACACCGTTGACAAACGAAGAGTCTTCCTCTCCGCCGAATCTTTTTGCCAATTCTACCGCTTCGTTAATAGAAACGCTTTCCGGAATAGACTCCTCAAACTTCATTTCGTACAGTGCAAGGCGCAGTACAGCCAATGAAACTTTGGAGATTCGGTTTTTTTTCCATCGGGTGGCATGCTTCTCAATTAGTTGATCCAGTTCTTCTATTTTTTCGATGGTATTTTTCGCTAAAGAATAGGCAAACGGGTTTATTTGTAAAGAGCGGCCTTCTACCGCATTTGCAATGATATCATCGACTTGCTCACCAGAAAAGGAATGTTCAAAAATAATAAAAAACGCCTCTTCCCTCGCTTCACGCCTCGTCATTTTATACCTCCGATTTATCATCTGTCCATTTTCCCTGATACGAAAAAGAAGCCCTCCAAAATTGGAGGGCTTATGCCAACTACTGAGCTGCCGCCTCGTCAAAGGTAATGCCTACCACAAAAATATTTACCTTTGCTACAACGATCCCGGTCATATTCTGCACTGCATTTTTCACGCTTTTTTGGATATTCTCAGAAACAATCGGTATTTTCGCTCCATATTTTAAATTCACATATACGTCAATAACCGCCACATCATCATTCATTTCAATATTGATTGATTTGGCCGTTTGCGATTTGGTCAAAAATTTTTTTAGGTTTACAGCCGCAGGGCAGTAAGCCATAGAGGCCACACCATCAATTTCTTTGGTGGCGAAATTGGCAATCGTAGCTACAACTTCCTGGGAAATTTTCAAATTTCCAACGGTTTCACGTTTTTCTCGTTCCATCAAGTTCCCTCCTATTGCCGGATCACCGCCGACAAAATATCATATAAAACCCAAAAGCGTTTTTCAACTTGCTTTCCAGCTTACTCTCCATCTAGTCAAGATTGGCTTAACCGATGAAAAATAGAGAGCTGGATATGAATATATTATACCACAAATCAACAAAGACACAACCTTATAATATGAATATTTCCAATATTTTATTTGAAAAAATTCTCTCTTTTACCAGTAAATGCAGAAAATAAAATAAAAAAATTGGCAAAAAGATTACTTTTTCTATTTCCTATGAGGTGATTTTCGTATTGCAGGTGGAACATTATACATGGATTTTTTCGACAAAAAAGATCCCAAAAACCGCTGGCTTTTGGGATCTTTTGTTATTGAGCTTCCGTAATCGAAATATTCTCTTCTACCGCGCCGGTTTCTGCAATCAAAATGTCTTTGATCTGTGCAACTTCTTCTTTCAGCAAACCGTTGGTCTTTATAATTGCATCAACCCGATCGCCGTCAATGTATACCATACAATCGGAAAACCCTTTAGCTTTTATCATATTTTCAATTTTGCCTTCTGTCTCGATTGCTTCTGCTACTCCAGTAGCTTTTACGGCCAGTTGAGATTTTTGCTCATCACTTAAAGAACTGTCCTGAAACATCTGCGTCAAAGTATCAATGGCGCTATCCCGAGATTGCTGCCTAGTCAGTCGTGCTTCACTGAAAAAAGAGCTTCCAGCTGCGTTCACTTCCAGATCATCCTGATTTTCACCTGTATTGGCATCGACATACTGTGCATCTCCGTAATTTTTTCCTGCTTCCAGCTGATCGGTAATATCAAGTCCGCCATTCTTGCCGCCAAAAGTCCAGTTGAGGTAGACGGCAATACCTAAAACCAGAACCAGGGCCGCCAAAATAATATGTCTTTTTCCTAAAATCATGTTCATGAAAAATTCCTCCGTTCATTTCATTTATTTTGAGGGCTTTGTCAGCTGTGCGACATACACCCGGTTAGAAGAGATTCCCAACGCACAGGTAACCGCGTTTACCACCTGCTCGTTGACTTGGGCGCTGCCCGCCCCTTCGCATACGATGACGACCCCCTGCACCGTTGGCTCCAGCTGCTTTTGAATCAGCGGCTGTTCTTCACCATTTTTATTGACCAATATGTATTTTTGTTCACTATTGTCTTTCTCCCGCAAAGTTTTTACGCCTTCTTCATCATAGTCCTTTGTGGTATCTGTATTGCGGACTTCTTCTTGTAAATATACATATTCCACTCCGCTTTCCAGTGTAACCCATACCTGCGCTTCCCCCACGCCTTGGATACCGCTGACTAGCTGATAAAGTTTTTCTTCTGTTTGTTTACAAAAGGTTTCGTTGTCTGACGAAACAGATACGGCATCCTGCGGTATTTTTGTTTTTTGCGGAAAAAATTCAGAAAACAAGATTAACAAAATCCCGATAAATCCAATCAGGACGACCCATTTTATTTTTTTATCTGAAGCAAAAATAGCGAAAGTTTTTTTCCACATTTCCATTGCTTTTTCTTTTCCATTCACGACACTTTCTCGCCTCCTGCCAAAATTTCGGGAGTAATCCCCGTTTGTTCCGACACGATTTGCAAAATCTCTTGAGAATGAGAACGCATCTCTTTTTCCAACTGGATTACTATACTGCTAATATATATGTCATCATTCTCCCCAACATGTACGCTGACGCTGATTTCTTCCGGAAAAATCTGACGGGCTGATAAGGCTTTTTTCACAATCTGCTTCACATTTCTACTAAAGCCATCGGCTGTTTGGTGGAGAACTTCCTGTGAAAGGTCCTTTGTTGTCTGTTCTGTAATATCCGTTCCGATTGCATAATCCCCAGAGGGAAACGATAGCCCTTTTGCAAAGGGAGCCATAATACAGCAAACAAAAAACAACCCAATGACGCAGCGCAGGGCTTTTTGCACCTTTCCTTCCGGAGCCGCTAGCTGAGCAACTGAGGCAGCGATGGCAGCAGCGCACACTGCCACTGCCCAAATACGAATAGCCTGCAAAATTATCCCCCCATTCCCACAACCAGCATGACCGTGGTTGAAATGATAAATAAAAGTCCAAACAGCAATGTGATGGACATTAAAAGTCCCAAAGCGGAAGAGGTTGCCTCCAACACTTTTGATAAAGTTCCAGTGCCGACCAACTGTCCGATCAGCGAAGCGGCCTGCATGGTCAAGTACCAACAAATGATCTCTGCCAACAGAGGCAGAAAGGTAAACACAGCAATAAGAATTCCATACACCCCTACCGATGTTTTCAAAAGTTTTAAACAGGACTGTGCTGTCACCAATGCGTCAGACAAAGCACTTCCAATCACTGGTACAAAGCTACTGGTAACAAATTTGGCAGTTTTAACCGTTACGGTGTCTGCACTGACTGCAACCATGCTCTGTACGCCCAAAAGCCCTACATATACAGTTAAAAGAAGACCCAATGCCCAATTTACAAATTTTTTTACTGTTTTTCCAATTTGATCTAAGTGTAGTTCCGGCGCAATCGCTGCCGTAAAACAAAACGCCAAAAATATACCAATCAGAGGAACCAGAATTTGAGATGCAGTCTGTCCGACAACCTGCGAAGTTCCGAACAACAAAAGATGATAAACACCGGCAGAAACCGGTTGCCCTCCGGCTGTCAAAATGCCACAAAATACGGGAATAAACCCATTCATAAACTGTGATCCTTGTAGAATAGCTTGAGCAGTTTTTTGAATACAATGGGTTATCGGTTCCAGCACTGCCGCAATAAGACAAAGCACTGCTACGCCGCTGAACACCTTGTCCAGCCCGTGCGCATTGAATCCGACTTTCAACGCATCCATTGCAGCACAAAGCAAGATAACTGCGGTCAGTGTTCCCAGCAGCAAAAGAGGGGCGCGGACCGTTTGAGAAAACGCCGATTTGCATACCTGCCATAATTGGGTCGGTGACAATGACAAAAGTTTGCGATAATCCAGTTGTTGCAACTCCAGTTGTGACAGGATTTCTTTTGCCTCATCCGGCGCCTGCTCGGACAATTCCTGTGCACCGGACGCTTCGATCTGACCTTGCAGATTTTGATTGGTTATTTCATCCGACGTTTCCTGTGCCCAAGCGACTCCAGGTATACAGAAAAGACAAAGCAAAAACAAACATATGATTTTACGTCTCATTTTTTGTTCCTTTTTATAATGCAATTAATTTTTTTACGATTTCCAGCAATTTTCCGAATAACGGCAGCCCTAAAGAAAGTACAGTGATTTTGCCTGCCAGCTCCAGTTTTGAACTGATGGCTGTTTCTCCAGCATCACGGCAGGCATCGCTGGCTAACTGCGTTAGATAACAAACGCCAAGGCTTTTTATCAGAATACCAATATATTCCAAAGAAAGACTGGCTTTGGACAGCATTTTTTTCAGTTCATCGAAAATCGGTAAAAGCTGCGAACACAGCATGCCGATAATCAAAATGCCTACTGCTAACGAAACAAACACCGCATATTCTGGCTTATATTGTCTTAGCAAAACTGCAATTACCATACCAACCAGCCCAACACCGATCATGCCGATCCACTCCACACCAGTCACCCCAGTCCAAAAATGGTTTTTACCGTTTCAAATAGAGTGTTGATTTCGTTAATAATCATCATTAAAACAACAATCAACCCTGCCAATGTTGTCATCATTGCCTGTTCTTCCCTGCCGGATCGAATCAAAACCTGATTCAGTACCGCCACAATGATGCCAATCGCAGCAATTTTGAAAATTAAATCCACATCCATCCTTTTTTCCTCCTTTGCTGATTCCGTTACAGCGTTGGTATCTGTGAATCCTGCTCTTATTAAGGACTGGAACGACTGGCATTTTTGTGTTCATCGTCCCTTCAACTTGTCCTATGACTATAAATATGCCTGTCCGCTTGATTTGAGAACTATTTTGAAAAAGAAAAATGGCCTGTGAGTTTTTTCCTCACAGGCCTTAGAAGGAGATTATTATTTTACAGTAATCAACTCATATTCCCGCGTGCCGAGACCAATTTTTTCTGCATGTTCCAAACAGGTTCGCCATTCCGATTCCGGCGTAGAATTGGTAAAATGATCGTGGTGGTCTACAAAATCCGGTTTCTCCATATTTTTGGCTAACTGGCTGCCGGGAAGCGGCGTCGCCGCCATGCAGGCATCCACGCAGGCTTGATCCAGAGCCAGTGGGTCGAACGAAGCAAACATGCCGATATTAGGCAGAATCGGTGCATCGTTTTCACAATGGCAATCACAGTTGGGCGACACATCCACTACCAGAGAAATATGGAAGCAGGGTCTTCCGTCGATAACTGCTTTAGTATATTCAGCCATTCGGCAGTTTAAATCAGAAAGAGCCGCACTGCTGTCAAAAGCGATGGCATCAAAATTACAGGCGCCAAGGCACCGGCCGCAACCAACACAATGGCTCTGATTTACCTGCATTTTTTTGCTGGCAGCGTCAAACTCCAAGCCTTGATTGGCGCACTCCTGTAGGCAGCGGCGGCATCCCCTGCATTTTTCCGGATCAATACTTGGCTTGCCATCGTTATGCTGGTCTTTTTTGCCAGCACGAGATCCGCAGCCCATGCCAATGTTTTTTATCGCCCCGCCAAAGCCGGTCATTTCATGACCTTTAAAATGCGTCAGACTAATAAATACATCTGCGTCCATAATAGCTCGGCCAATTTTCGCCTCCTTGATATATTTACTGCCTTTTACCGGGACCTCAATATCGTCGGTCCCTTTCAAACCATCTCCGATCAAAATAGGGCATCCCACAGTTAAAGGCGTAAAACCGTTTTCCCAGGCGCAATACAAATGTTCCAAGGCATTTTTACGGCTGCCGGGATATAATGTATTGCAATCGGTCAAAAACGGATGGCCGCCCAGTTCTTTTACTACATCTGCTACGGCTTTGGCATAATTAGGCCGCAAAAAACTGATATTCCCCAATTCGCCAAAATGCATTTTGATAGCCGCAAACTTTCCGTCCATGTCGATTTGTCCGATTCCTGCCGTGCGGATCAACTTTTTTAATTTGGCAGGCAGACCATCGCCAAATGCAACTGTATGAAAATCGGTAAAATAGACTTTTGCTTTCTCCATTGTATTTTCCTCCCATGTTAAGACACCAGCTGTTTTCATTCTCTGCCGGATATATTTTTCTTTTACCAAAAACATCGTACTACACGGAGTTTACTCCATGTCAAGAGATCCTTCCAATCAAAACACACTGTTTTTCCTTTAAAAGCCATATCAAAACGCTACTGCAAAAATGTTTTAATTTTTTCCAAAGATTGTAGAGCGACATCCCTGCCGTACTCATATACCTGACGCATTCGATCGGGATTGTGCTCAATCCGGCCGATAGACAGCGGTTGCTGTGGGCGAAGAATAAAGGCGGCTCCTTCCTTTTCTCTTTTTTCAATATATGACAAATCTTCATTATATTTTTCATGGCGTTGTGTCAATGCTTTGACCATCTGTGGGTAGCGACGAAAGCCCAAGCGAATCAAAGGCAAGGCTCTATTTTTCTTTTTACAATATCCCGCCGGTTGAGTCAAAATGACTAAATTTTTTTCATATCCCAGCTTTTCAAAATACCGCAGCGGAAGAGAATCCGCAATGCCTCCATCTAACATCTGGCAGCCATCCATTTCTACTACTCTGGAAACAAGGGGCATAGACGCAGATGCCCGCAGCCATTCGAAACAAGCATCATCCGCTACTGTGCATTTTCGATAAACAGCTTTTCCTGTTTGAATATCAGTACAGACAATATAAAATTCCATCGGATTTTGCTGAAAAGCTTCTGCATCAAAAACATCCAGTTTTTTAGGGAGTTCATGATAGCAAAAATCTGCTCCAAACAGGTCTCCGGTTCTTAAAAACGATCGAAGACTACAGTATCTGGGATCTTTTGCATACATTGTATTATACCGGATAACCCTGCCAGACTGCCGGGATTTATAGTTACAGCCAAAAGCGGCTCCGGCCGATACGCCGATTGCCCCATCAAAGGTAATCTGATGCTCCATCAAAACATCCATTACGCCTGCGGAAAATAGCCCCCGCATGGCTCCCCCCTCTAAAACTAACCCTGTTTTCATCTTTGCCTCTTCTTATTCTGTTTATTATCCAAAATCAATTTTGATCTACGCTAATACAGCACAATTATAACATACAGAAAAAATGCTGCCAATGGCTTTCAAAATTTGAAAGGAAAGCCTTCTGTCCTTCAACGGAAAAAGAGAAAATTATTGTGAAAGTGGCTGTATTTTGGTAAAATAAAAATATTACTTGTGCAAAACCGTTGGACGTTGAAAAGGAGCATTGGTATGGAATTAAAAAAATACAAACACGAGGCGCCTTATTCTTATACTTTGGGGATGGCCCCTACTCTCGAACTAATCCAATACAAACCGGATGCAGTCGACAAAATTTATGTCCATCCAGAATATACGCCGCGGGATGAAATTTACAATATTTTTGAAGTTTGCAAGCATGCTTGTCTGCCGTGCGAAGTTAATAAAAAAATATTTGACCGACTATCCATGAAAGAAAACGTTTTTGTTATTGGTGCTTTCCTAAAATACAACGCGCCGGTTTTATCCAATCGACCACATATTGTTTTGGTCAACCCCAGTAACTCAGGTAATTTGGGCACCATTATTCGAACTGGCGTGGGATTTGGATTCAAAGATCTCGTCATTATTCGTCCTGGGGTGGATCCTTACGATCCCAAAACCATTCGCTCTTCTATGGGAGCCTTATTTCATATCCGCCTTTCCTTTTTTGATTCTTTCGAGGATTACTACCGGCAGTTCTCTGATCATGAAATTTACACGTTTATGCTGAAAGGAAAACGCTTTCTGAGTGAAATGACGCAAAAACCCCAAAAACCGTTTTCTTTGGTCTTCGGCAATGAGGCTACCGGTCTGCCCGATTCCTTTTTGAATTATGGCGAGAGTATTTTCATCAAGCACAGCAAAGAAATCGATTCATTAAACCTCTCCATTGCCTTTGGTATTGCGGCAAACACATTTTCCATTGATTCATAAACAAACAGATTCTATCAGCAAATGAGTCTGCCGAAAATGGATATCGGCAGACTCATCGTTCTTTTACCATAATAAAATAACCATCAGAAGCCCTCCCAGCAGTCCCAAAGACCGATACAACTTTCCATTTATCGCGTATCTCTGCGATGCCATTTCCCACTGACTTTTCAGGCGGCTTTGCAATAGATTGAGCTGATCGATCTGTCCCTGTAAGCCGGTACTTCCCAGAACATTTCCCAAGTCTGCCAAAATCTGCCGGTCTTCCATTGTCAGAGCATTCAAATTTTCTGTTTGAAGACTTTCCTCCCACGCAGAAGGAAATACCATGCCCTGTTCGTATAGGCAAAGGCAGGCAGATGGAAAAGGTAAGTCCTTGATGGAACTGGTTTGCGTCCATTCCTGCAGAATAACTGCTGGTTCTGCCAAGGTAAAAGAAAGCCGGGCTTTCAAAAATTCAACCAGCGACATGGATGACTCCAGCAGGCGTACGCGTCGATGAATCTGAGATGACGCCCATTGCCCAATCCCCGCGCAAGCCGTCGCTGCCAGCAAAAAACCGATCCATTTCATTTTCAATTTCCCCCCTGCCTAACCATTGCTTGATTGTTCCTACATTTTCTTCTGTATCCAAAACGGCTACTGCACTGCACATTCCCATTTGTAAAAGGCGGGCAATAGCCGGTTTCCGGCACAAATCGTCGAAGCTTCTTCCATGAGCAGTAGCCGCCATCATTACACCGGACGCCATGGCGGAGACAATCGGAGCAACCTCGCTTTCCCGCCCGATTTCATCACAAAAGATCAAATGAGGAGACAAGGTGCGCACAGCCATCGAAATCCCTTCTTTTTTGGAAATGCCGTTCAGTATATCGGTGCAAAATCCGACATCGTTTTGCGGATAGCCTCCAACCGAGGCTGCAATTTCCCCCCGCTCGTCCACCAAGGCAATTTTTCGTATTTTTCCTTTATACCCGCTTCCCAGTTGTCGAGCCATATCGCGTAAAATTGTCGTCTTACCACTGGCTGGAGGGCCGACTAAGAGAATTCCTCCCAGTTGGTCCCAACGGCGAAGAATCTCATCTGCTGCCCCTCTAATTTGATGGGCCACTCGGATATTAACGGAAGAAAGTTCCCGAATTGCAGTCAGACTGCCATCATGATAGACACCCGTTCCGCAAATGCCAGCCCGATGACCGCCTTTGAGTGTTACAAATCCGTTTTTTAATTCGTTCTGGTGAGTATGTACTGCATAGCCGCAAATTGCACGAAAGCATTCCTCCAGCGATTCCCGGTCTGTGAGAAGACTATCTGAATCAGGAAAGCGCTGCAGAACACCCGTCCGCGATAAAAATAGGCCACCCTCTCCAGTTTGAAGGTAGACAGGCTGGCCTAATCGGAGACGAACTTCCCGAATCTCTTTTTGAACACCCGAATTTAAGGCTTTTATGGCGTTGCAAAGAGGCTGTGGCAAGACAGATAAGATGCTTTCCCAAGGTTCTATTTTCCACTCGTTCATCGTTCACACTCCTTTGTTCTATTTATATGGGGACTTGTCCAGAGATAGAACAAAAAGCACGGATACAGAAAAATCCGTGCTTGAGAAGCTATTCTATTGTAGCGATTGTGCTGTTGCGATAAGCCGTATCGGAAATTTCATTACCAATGCCAGGCAGATCGGGAACGGTATACTTTCCGTCAACAGGCTGATAGTCATAAACACCCAAAGCAAGCATATTGGACATCATAGTATTGACATTATATTCGTGAATAACAAAATTGGGGATTGCACATTCCATATGCAAAGAAGCAGCTGTAATAATCGGGCTGCCACAGACATGAATCTGTACTCCTGAGGTTCCAAAATCCGGCTGAATGACCTGAATAGCTTGCCGCTACAAATGTTTCTGGAACTGCCACCGGGAGTAAATCCGTTCTCCACTGGCCACAGGAATTCCGGTTTGACGATGTACGTAACTCAACAGATCCGGATGAGGTGCAGTCAGTTCTTCAAAATACAAAATGCCGTATTTTTGGGCTATATTACCGAACTGAACCGCAGCTGTGCATCGGTATAGCAATGGTTTTCCAAAATAATATCTACATCTGGACCATGGCCTCACGGGTTGCTGCGATTCGCGCCTCTGACGTCTTCATGTACTAAAGTTCATTTTAATCGCATCAAATCCTTTATCAACAGCAATTTTTGCCTCTTTGGCATAATCATCAGGTTTCCGGGCCGGATGGCGGTCACCTGACCAGCCATTTTGCAGCGACTCGCATAGGCGCGCAAAGAATCCCGATGTTTTCCGCCTAAAAGCTCATAGACTGGTGCGCCATATGCTTTTCCCTTTATATCCCATAATGCAATATCAAAAGCACTGATTCCTCCAAAAACAATCGGTCCGCCATTCCTGTCCCAGAAACATTTTTGATATAATGTCTGCCAAACAACTTCAGTTCCAGCGGATTCATACCAATCAGATGCCTTGCCAAATCCTGCAGCATACCAAACGCCGCACGGGAAGCCCCTCCGTAAGACAAGGCAACTTCTCCATCGCCGTAAATCCCTTCGTCAGTATAAACACGGCACAGTGGCGGTGTCATCCGTCTTCAACAGGGTTGGAAAGCAACAAATCAATTTTTGTAATTTTCCTATCCGGCTCACTTTCCTTTCAAGAATCGTAATAATTCCATTATAGGTGCGGCTTTTTCATTTTCAAGTAACTCATTAATTTAATAATAAGGTTCGTTATAATCAAAAAGATTGCGTTAAAATTGGAATTTTTCAGTTTTCACATTTTCTGTTACTTTTTGCAACATCTGCAGAAATTTTGAAGGAGGAACCCAAAGAGCTTGTTCCACCTCGCTTGTTTGCATCTGCAAACTGGAAATCTCCGCAAATATTTTCACTGTAAAAATATCCCATATCAAATGGGTCTCATCCCGACGTATGATACGCTCTAAAAAAATTAGTCGATTGACAGGAACCGAAAGGCCTAGTTCCTCTCTTAGTTCACGTACCGCTCCTTGGGCAGTTGTTTCACCAGACTGTATTCGGCCAGTCGTTAATCCCCAAACACCGGGAAGAATCGGGCACTGTAAGCTTCTTTTCTGAATTAAAATTTCACCATGAGGATTGACCGGCCAAACTTCTGCTCTCCATGTTTGCACTTTATATCAGCAGGCGCAGTATACAAAAATCGACCATTTTCATCTACAATATCCCAATACTCCAAATCGCCTCTCCTCCTTTCTCAAGAAACATTAAAAAGAAAAAGGTTCTCCGATTAACGGAGAACCTTTGGAGCGGGTTACGAGGCTCGAACTCGCTACCTCCACCTTGGCAAGGTGGCGCTCTACCAGATGAGCTAAACCCGCAACTGCTTTTTTTATTATAGCCAAAGGTATGTATCCTGTCAAGATTCTTTTGTAAATTTTCATCTGTCCTTTTTTTCTGTTTTCTGCTATAATAACCTCACGGTATAATAAAATGAAAAACCAAAGTTGCTAAAATAGAAAAGGAAAACGATTTTGGGAAAATGATATTCCCTGCCATGATGCAGATACAACAAGTGAGGAAAGCCATGGAGTATCAAATTTGCTATGAAAATTGGAAAAACACTTTTTCGGTTCCCTGTTGCGTGACCGATGAGTTTTTATGCAACTGTGGTGCAGTTGAGCTAAAGGTGCTTCTTCTGCTTTTGCGGAATCAGTCTCCCCCCATGAACGCCGAGGAGATATCGAAGTTTCTTTCCCTGCCGGCAGCAGATGTCAGAGATGCATTGAATCATTGGGTGTTCGCAGGAATTTTGAGAAAAACTTCTATGACAAAGGAGATTTCTCCTTCGGTGATAAATCAGGAAAACAAAAATCTTCCTTCCTCAGAATCGAAAAAAATAGTGGAGAGTCCAGATGTCAGCCCATCTGCACCAAAGCCCTCTCCGGCGCGGATGACTACCAGCGAAATTCATGAATTGACCCAGCGTCAGCCTGTTATTCGCTCCTTGTTGCACGAAACCGAAGCAATTTTAGGGAAAACTCTTACCTCTACCGATATCTCTACTATCATTTCCCTGTACGACTGGGCCGGAATCCCCGCCAATGTGATCCTGATGGCGGCAGCATACTGCGCTTCCATTGACAAGCGAAATCTCCGCTACATCGAAAAAACGGCACTTTCTTGGCAGGAAATGGGATTGGACAATGATGAAGCGATTGAAAAATATCTGGACAGTCAAACGATCCGACGCAAACGGGAGCAAGAAGTGCAGAACGCATTTGGAATCCATGACCGACGCCTTACTGCCAAAGAACAAAAATGGATTGAGCAATGGTATTGCGAGTTCCATTTTTCTATCGATATGCTTCGTTTAGCTTATGAAAAAACAGTAGATAATACAGGGAAAGTCAGTTTTCCATATATTCATAAAATTCTATCCACCTGGCACGAAAAAGGGTTCCAAAAACCGGAGGAAGCATTGTCAGAATCTGCTCCACCGGAAAAGCAAAAAAAAGAGGAAAAAAAGGAATATTCCTTTGACCTGGAGGAATTTGAGCAATTGCATCGTTGGCATGTTCCTAAAATGGACTAGGAGATTAATGATATGGCTTATTCCAAAGAACTTTTTGAATATGGTAGAGAAATTTTAAACAGGCGCCGTCAACGTGCTTTTCAAACGTTGGAAGAACGAAAACGTGAATTATACGTCTGCGTGCCAAGACTGGAACAGATTGAAAAAGAACTGAGTATGACCGGGTATGCTGCAATTCGCGCCGCGATGTCCGGCAAACAGGGATTGCGGCAGTTAGAACAAATCAAGGAAAGGAATCTTTCTCTGCAGAAAGAGCGCCAATCTATTCTGCGATCTATTGATTTACCGGAAGATTACCTGACCGAACCCTTTACCTGCCCGCTATGCCATGACGAAGGATATCGAGACGGAAAGCGGTGCAAATGCTTTGAAAAAATTTTAAAAGAAGAAGCTCTCCGCCGGTTAAACAGCAAATCCCCTCTGGCTTTATGTCATTTTTCTAACTTCGATCTTTCTTATTATGCAGATACAGCCAATAAAGGCCCATCTGCGCGGGAACAAATGAAAAAAATATTTCGGTTTTGCAGAGATTACGCCAAAACATTTTCTCCTAATGGTCCCAATCTTTTAATGAGTGGTCGAACTGGTCTGGGAAAAACCCATTTGTCTCTTTCCATTGCAAAAGAAGTTATGGAAAAAGGTTATGGCGTAATCTACGGCTCTACGCCTGATTTTTTATCCCAAATTGAAAAAGAGAGATTTTCCCGTTCGGAAAACGATTTACAAACACTCGATCTTATGTTGGAATGTGACCTGCTGATTTTGGATGATCTTGGCGCCGAATTTGCCACAACATTTACTGGCGCAGTTGTCTATCAGCTGTTGAATACGCGTTTAAACAAACGTCTGTCTACCATTATCAGCACGAACTTATCGCTTCAGGAATTGTTAAAACTTTATGGAGAACGAGTTTTTTCCCGCATCATCGGCAGCTATGTCCCTCTGTTTTTTGTCGGTCAGGATATACGGCAAAAAAAAGAACAAGCTTCCCTTTCCTGACCGTGCTATCGCTACATATAAAAATGCACCCCGAAATTGATTTTTGGGGTGCATTTTTGTACCGTATATCCGATCAAACAAAACTAATAGGAAAAATTGTCTTTTTTATTTTTCTTCCCTTTGCTCCTCCGTACGCTGAAGCCCTTCCGGCTGCAGCTTTTTGTGAATACCAGTAATGGAAAATTCTACCCATTCTGCAATGTTGGCTGCATGGTCACCGATCCGTTCAAAGTATTTTGCAATCATCAAAAGATCTACCGCATATTCTGCATCTGCATGCCCGGATGCGATCAGATCAATCAATTCATTTTTGACAGTATCAAATAACTGATCGACTACATCATCATAAGCAACAACTGCCTGCGCCGCATCCAGATCTCGCTTGACGAAAGCATCTACGCTGTCCATCACCATTTTGATGGTAGCCTTGGCCATTTCTCCAATATGCATTGTCTTATTTGAAGCTTTCAAGTTTGCCAGGCTGATGATTTCTGCAATGTCCGCAGCCTGATCACCGATCCGCTCCATATCGGTAATCATTTTTAAAGCAGAGGAAATCTGACGTAAGTCTCGTGCTACGGGCTGCTGCTGCAACAAAAGCTTTAAACAAAGACTTTCGATTTCTCGTTCTTGCTGATCAATTTCACTGTCGATGGAAATGGCGTGTTCCGCCAAAGATTTATCCCCTGTCAGCAATGCTTTTGCCGAATTGGCAATCGCGCTTTCACACAACGCGCCCATTTCATTCAGTTCTTCATTGAGAAGTTTCAGCTGTTCGTCAAATTTATTGCGCATCTTCTCTTCCTCCTTATCCAAATCTGCCGGTGATATAATCCTCGGTGCGCTTATCAGAAGGAATTGAGAATAGCGTTTCCGTGCTGCCATATTCTATGACTTCACCCAAAAGAAAAAATGCTGTTTTGTCTGATATGCGCGCTGCCTGCTGCATGTTATGAGTTACCATAATGATTGTATAATTCTTTTTCAGTTCCAGTGCTAAATCTTCGATTTTAGAAGTTGAAATCGGATCCAAAGCCGACGTCGGCTCATCCATCAAAAGTACTTCTGGTTGAACGGCAAGAGCCCGGGCAATACACAAACGTTGCTGTTGACCTCCGGAAAGCCCCAAGGCGCTTTTATTCAGACGATCTTTTACTTCATCCCAAATTGCCGCACTTTGAAGAGATTTTTCTACAATCTCGTCTAATTCTTTCTTTTTATGAATTCCATGGGTTCTTGGCCCAAACGCAATATTATCATAAACACTCATTGGAAACGGATTCGGCTTTTGAAATACCATTCCAACCCGTTTGCGCAAAAGATTTACATCCATATCGCCATAAATATCTTCCTGCTCCAGCAATACTTGCCCTGTAATACGGCATCCTTCTACCAGATCGTTCATCCGGTTCAAACTTTTTAAAAAAGTCGATTTTCCACAGCCGGATGGACCGATAAAAGCAGTGATTTCATTAGCAGTCAGAGCCAAATGAATGGATTTTAGCGCTTGAAAATCGCCGTAAAATAAATCCAGATTTTTAATTGTAAATTTATCCATACGAAATCTTATCCCTTCGATATTTTTTTGGCAACAAAGTTTGACAGTCCGTTGATTACAATTACCACAACCAGCAGAACCACCGCAGTTGCATAAGCCTGATCGACATACAAGCCTTCGCGCGATAAATTATACATATGTACCGAAAGGGTACGCGCCGAATCGAGCAGACTTTCGGGAATTTCCGGAACGGTACCTGCGGTGAAAATCAATGCAGCTGTTTCACCGACAATACGCCCGACGGCCAAAATAACGCCCGCCAAAATACCAGGAACAGCTGGTGGCAGTACAATACGGAATACGGTTCGCAGTCTTCCGGCTCCAAGGCCGAAGCTGCCTTCGCGATATGTATCCGGAACAGATTTGAGCGCTTCTTCGGTAGTACGCATAATCAGCGGCAGAATCATAATCGCCAGCGTAAACGCACCTGATAAAACAGAATAGCCCCAGTGCAGCGTGACAACAAAAAACAACATTCCGAATAAACCATAAACGATAGAAGGTATACCAGAAAGCGTTTCCGCTGTAATGCGGACAATTTTTACGACCTTGCTCCCCCGTTTGGCATATTCCACCAGATAAATAGCAGAAAAAATTCCCAACGGCGTGGCGATCAAAAGAGATAACAGCGTCATTAAAAAAGTATTAACGATAGATGGAAGCATCGAGACATTCTCAGAATTGTATGTCCAAGAAAACAGATCCAGTGTCAAATGCGGGACACCTTTTATCAGGATATATGCAATTAGAAAAAACAGAACAAAAGCAGTGACCAATGCCGAAATGGTTACAAGTAAAAATAAAGTCAATGACAGCGGGCTTTTTCGATAGCTTTTCAGTTTTTGCTGAAAGGTTTGTTTGTTGATCTGCTCCATTATTCATTCGTCCTCCTTTTCAGCACGGAAAACAACAGGTTAATCAGCAGGATAAATACAAACAATACTACTGCAGTTGCAATCAAAGCTTCTCGGTGCAAATCCGCCGCATAGCCCATTTCCATTACGATATTCGAAGTAAGAGTCCGCACGCCCTTTAACAGCCCTGCGGGCATACGCGGTTGATTTCCCGCCACCATGATAACTGCCATTGTTTCACCAATGGCGCGTCCGATTCCCAAAATAACACCTGCAAGAATACCGGATTTTGCTGCCGGCAGCGTGGCGAAAAAAACACTGCGTTCATGGCTGGCCCCCAGCGCCAAACCGCCTTCATAATAGCTTTCCGGCACCGCCCGAATCGCCGATTCACTGACACCGATGATAGTAGGAAGAATCATAATGCCTAACAGGAGAGAAGCTGCCAGCATACTGGTTCCTTTGCTGTCGGGAAAAAGCTCTCGAATCAAGGGGACGATGACTACCAGACCAAAAAATCCATAAACGACTGACGGAATTCCTGCCAGCAGTTCTACTGCTGGTTTCAAAAACCGATAAAGGCCTTTCGGACAGAATTTTGCCATAAACACAGCTGTTAAAATGCCAATAGGAACACCGACAACAATCGCACCTGCAGTAACATAAATGCTTCCTAAAATCATAGGAAGAATCCCGTATAAATCATTTCCCGGTTTCCACACTTTTCCCAGCAAAAAATCAAATATGCCGATTTTTCCAATGGCCGGAAGACCATTCGCAAAAAGGAAAAGGCAAATCAGGGCAACTGCCAGAATAGAAGCGCAGGCAGCCAGTAAAAAAATACCTTTCATAAGGGTTTCTTTATTCAAATACCAATGTCTCATATACGCTCCGTTCTGCCGCTGTGTGACCGGCTGGAAAACTCTTTTAAACATTCTGCCCACACAGATGATGCGAAAAGCATCAGCTAAATGATACCGATACAGCACAAGGGTTGCGGCCGATGACACCGTAACCCTTGATGCTTTTTATGTTATTTATCTACTAGGCGACTTCGGACCAGGAGATTGTCTCTCCGATATAAATGGACTTTACTTGATCTTTAGTCAAATCCTCGATGGGATTTTCGTTGTTTACGATGACCGCAATACCGTCAGTAGCGATTACGGTAGGTGTCAGACCTTTTTCAATTTCAGTATCTTTCAGCTCTCTGGAAGCCATACCAATATCGCAGACACCGTCAATAGCGGAGTTCATGCCGGTAGTAGAATCACTTTCCTGAATCTCGATTTCAGCATTGGGATTTACGGTGAGATACGCTTCTTTCAGTTTTTGCATTACAGGAGTTACGGAGGAGGAACCAGCGACTACGATCTTGCCGGAGGGTTTGCTGCCGGCATAGGCGCCGCTCGTTTCCTGCGGGATACAACCAGCCTCTTCCACAACTTTCTGTCCGTCAGAACTCATGATAAAGTCGATAAAATCCTGTGCAACTTCGCTCACGTCTGCTTTGGTTGCAATATTGAAAGGTCTGGAAATTCCATAGGCTCCGCTTTTTACATTCTCTACGGTGGCTTCAGCACCGTCGATCTTGACCGCTTTTACAGTCTCGTTCAGCGACCCAAGAGAAATATATCCAATCGAGTAAGGATTACCGGCCACGGAGGTCATCATGACAGAAGTGCTGTTGGTGATATCGGCCTCATCACTGGTTCTGTCCACTTTATTGCCATCGGCATCCTTTTCTTCTACCCCAAACAGTTCAACAAAAGCACCTCTGGTTCCTGATCCATCCTCACGGGAAATAATCGCGATATCTTTGGAAGTATCAAAGTCTGCTTCTGCCTGGCTGCTTTGTGCGGAAGCGGAAGAATTTTCAGTGCCGCCGCCATAAGAAGATTCGGATGAGGTCGTTGTGCTGGAACAACCAGCAAAAGCGGACAGCATCAATGCCGCCATACATACAAAAATCATCTTTTTCATTGCTAAATTCTCCTTTTATTTCTTACTTTTGATTGCAACCTCATCATACCGGCTGCATGTAAAATATAAAACGGTGTGTAGGAAAAATATTTGTAAAGAAAAGGAGGAACAAATTTTACATTTCTCTTTTAAAAATATATTCGGTTTTTTGTCTGTACCATCTAAGCTTTTACAGTGCAAATCTTTCCATATCAATCAAACTGCCAAAAGCGTTTTTGAATGCAAAAAGCCCGGTGAAGTTTTTGCTTCACCGGGCTTTTCATAATCCAGGCGATTAACAGCCTAAATATGCCAAAATTAATTGAATCGTATTTTCCATTCCTTTATAATGTGTACGTTCCATTCCATGCGAGGCATGGACACCAGGGCCAATTAAAGCGCCCTTCACATCGTTTCCCGCAGACCAAGCAGCGCCGACATCCGAACCATAACGGGGATAGATATCCACCGCGTAGTCCAATTTTCTTTCCTCTGCCAGACGAATCAGACGACTCACCATTTCATAGTCATAAGGGCCGTGAGAATCCTTAGCGCAAATGGAAACATCATATTCCGTACAACTTAAATCATCGCCGATACACCCCATGTCTACGGCAAGCAATTCTGACAGCCCTGCCGGAAGATAAGATGCACCATGTCCTGTTTCTTCGTAAACGGAGAAGAAAAACACCGTATCATACTGCGGGCAAAGATTTTTATCATGCAGGATTTTCAAAACAGTCAGCAGACAGGCAGCGCTTCCTTTATCATCAATGAACCGGGACTTTAAAAAACCGCTGGAAGTAATGACTGTTTTGGGATCAATGAAAATGTAATCACCTGGACGGATTCCAAGATTCTGCACATCTTCTTTGGATTTTACCGGCTCGTCAATTCGCACTGCCATATTGACGTCATCACGGGGGCGTGTTGATGCATCGGGAAAAACATGTACCGCTGGGCTCAAGCTTAAAATAGTACCTGAATAAGCCGTATCATCCCGCGTAAGAACCTTGCAGTACTCACCGTCCAACGTTGGAAGGATAGGACCGCCTACCGGCGTAAATTTGAGCATGCCATCGCTGCTGATGGAACGAACCATCGCGCCCAAAGTGTCTATATGGGCGGAAACCGCTACTTTTTTACTGTTATCCCGGCCAGGCACATAAATGAGCCCACAGCCCTTTGTTGTTTTTTCAAATCCAAACTCCAGACTTTCCGCCACTTGGCCAATGGCATCAACCACACGCGTAGTGTATCCTGTTGGGCTGTCAATTCCCAAAAGCAATTTGGCATAGGTAAACAGGTCATGTTGATAATCGGCAATTTTCATTTTCCTCACCCTTCCTTTCTTTTTCCAGTATACACCAAATATCCTCTTTATTGCAACCGAAAGCATTTCGTCCGATTTGATTTTTGTGCATAAGTTTAATATTTTTCAGAATCTTAAGAAAAACAATCTCTTTTCATTACTTGCAAAATAAAAACGAGACGAAAAGTCGTCTCGTTTTTATTTTATCTAGGTAAATCAGCCAAAAAAGCATCGTGAATTGCGGCGACCGCACGGGTAGAATCCTTTGAGTCAATCAAAACAATTCCCGGTGTCTCACTCAATACTTGATCACCTAGAGTTGGA
>ERZ773108.1679-NODE-1679-length-21180-cov-4.826698_pt1 | contig 21180 bp, 18 predicted proteins | sample MGYA00580570_ERZ773108 | MGnify/ENA primary metagenome ERZ773108 (study PRJEB29015, sample SAMEA2737840) | human gut metagenome | biome: human gut; feature: human-associated habitat; material: faeces | place: China | collected 2012 ...
GTGTGTTACGGATGAAAATGGCGACATGCTCGTCGGCGTGAGCGATACGGATATATCGGCAAGCATAACTCCCGAATATCTCAAAGCACATATAAAAGAAATAAACGAGGCCGACGCAGTCGTGATTGATGCAAACCTCACTCAGGAAACCGTTTCGTGGATAGCCGACAACGTTACGGCTCCGCTGTACGCCGATCCCGTGTCCGCGGCAAAGGCGGATCGGCTCAAGCCGGTGCTCGGCAAGCTCACGGCGTTTAAGCCGAACGAATATGAGGCAAAGAGCATGACGGGTGAATCCACCTCGCTGTTTGCAGCCGAAGCGCTGCTGAACGCAGGCGTAAAGAAGGTGTTCGTGTCTCTCGGAGGCGGCGGTATCGTGGCAGCGTCCGACGGCGAGATAATAAAACTTCCGTGCGTGACGACGGAGATATCCAACTGCACCGGATGCGGCGATGCTGCAACTGCGGCAATAATCTGGGCCGGAGTCAACGGACTGGGCATTGCCGAAAGCGCATCGGCCGCCATGAAGGCCGCTGCAATGTGCGCAGCATGTCCCGGGGCGATAAATCCCGAGCTTTGTCCGGAGCTTATAAGCTGATATGAAAATTCTGCACTAATATAGTGCAGAATTTTTTCGCTTGAATCACATGATGCGCCATACTTTGCGCACAAAGCAGTGTACATTTTCCATATACTACGGTGTATAGGAGGTACACTTATGCAAGCGACAAAATTGCGCCCCGGAACACGAAGGGGCGGCGTTATCTGGCTGCCGGTGGACGAGCTTGAACCAAGCCCCATGCAGCCGCGAAAAAACTTCCCCGACGGCGAGCTTCAGGAACTTTCCGAGAGCATCGCCCAATACGGCGTGCTCAATCCGCTGACCGTGCGGCGGACAGGGAACGGTGGCTATGAACTGGTCGCAGGGGAGAGGCGGCTGAGGGCGGCGCGCGTCGCCGGACTGACCGATGTACCCTGCCTGCTCATCAACGCGGACGGGGAGGACTCGTCGGTGATCGCCCTCGTTGAGAATTTGCAGCGGCGCGATCTGGATTTCTTTGAGGAGGCGAATGGCTTCAAGCGGCTCATCGAGCAGTTCGGTCTGACACAGGAGGAGGCCGCGCGCAAGGTAGGGAAGACCCAGTCGGCCGTTGCGAACAAGCTGAGGTTGCTGCGGCTGTCGCAGCAGAATATGGAGCTGATCCGCTGCAACAATCTGACCGAGCGGCATGCCCGGGCGCTGCTGCGCCTGAACGATGAGGCCGACCGCATCAACGTCACCAATTATATCATCGAGCATGAGCTGAATGTCAGCCGTACCGAGGAATATATCGACGAATTTCTCAAGGCGAAGGAAAATCCGCAGCCGGTCGTTGAGGCGGAGAGCGGAAAGCGCGTTGTGCGCCTGTTCAAGGATGTGCGTTTTTTTCTGAACACACTCAACCGCGCGGTCGGAGTGATGGTCGATGCAGGGATCGGCGCGACCGTCAAGCAGCAGGAGAGCGACGACGGCCTGACGCTCACTATCTGCATTCCGCACGCGAAAGGGTAAATCGCAGCAATTACTATATTATAGGTGCCATCCGAAGGGATGGCACTTTTGTTTCATGTGAAACAAAGGCATGGAACAAATGACAGAATTGTTCCACGTGAAACATTCTGCATGAAACAGAAAGCAAAATTGTTCCACGTGAAACATCGGCGCGGAACAGGGAGGGACTGTTTCACGTGAAACCTTTTCCGGACAGTTTGTGTTCCACGTGAAACAACGTCCACGCAGGCAAACTCATGTTTCACATGAAACATTTTCCGCAGAAGGAAAAGCGCAGGCAAAAATTTTGGGATAGTGCCTTTGTTTTCTTTTAAGCATGTGCTATAATAAAGAGCATAGGAAAAAACACGAATAAAGAGGAAAGCACTATGGGTAAAATTATCGCGTTCGCCAACCAGAAGGGCGGCGTGGGAAAAACAACGACTGCGATCAACCTCGCAGCGGCACTGTCCGAGCGCGGAAAGCGCGTTCTGCTGTGCGACTTTGACCCGCAGGGCAATGCGACCTCAGGCTTCGGTGTCGATCCGCGTTCCCTCGAAACATCGGTCTATGATCTGATCGTATCCGAGGGCCCGGATACGAAATCAGGTATCGTCCAGACGAAATGGGTCGATATCATCGGCGCGAACGTCAATCTTGCGGGCGCGGAGCTCGATCTGATCGCAATGGATCACCGCGAGGCGCGGCTCAAGCTCGTGCTCGACAAGGTGAAGGACGAATACGATTATGTGTTCATCGACTGCCCGCCGTCGCTCGGCCTGCTGACGCTCAACTGCCTGTGCGCGGCTGACAGCTTCCTCGTGCCGCTCCAGTGCGAGTATTACGCACTCGAGGGCCTGAGCCAGCTGATGACGACCGTGCGCATGGTCAAGAAAAACATGAACCCGAAGCTGTCGCTCGAGGGTGTGCTGCTGACCATGTTCGACGGCCGAACCAACCTGTCCATTCAGGTGGTCGAGGAGGTCAAAAAGCACTTCCCGGGCGAGGTGTTCTCGTCGGTCGTTCCGCGCAACGTTCGTCTGAGCGAGGCGCCGAGCCACGGCAAGCCGATCACCGAGTACGACCGCATGTGCCGCGGCGCAGAAGCGTATCTGTCGCTCGCGGATGAAATCCTTGCGAAAAACGGAAAGGGGAAGGGCTGATGGCATCCGGTAAAAAGGGACTGGGCGGCGGCCTGTCCAACCTGTTCGGAGATACGACGGTTGTTGATCTGAAAACGGAGACCTCGGCGGACAGCGTCAGCAAGATCGCGGTCAGCCGCATCGAACCGAACCCCGGCCAGCCGAGGAAGGTATTCACGCAGGAGGCGCTCGACGAGCTCGCGGAAAGCATCCGTCTGCACGGCGTCATTACGCCGATCACGGTGCGCGCGGGTAAAAAGGAAGGCTATTATCAGATCATCGCAGGCGAGAGGAGATGGCGTGCCGCGCGGCAGGCCGGTCTGGATGAAATCCCTGCGATGGTCATCGAGGCGAGCGAGAGCGAGGTTATGGAGCTTGCGCTCATCGAGAATTTGCAGCGGCAGGACCTCAACCCGATCGAGGAAGCGGAGGGCTATGAGCAGCTGATGCGCGACTATGGCCTGACGCAGGAGCAGGTCGCGCAGCGCGTCGTCAAGTCGCGCCCGGCGGTCGCCAATGCGCTGCGTCTGCTTCAGCTGCCCGGCGAGGTCCGGACCATGGTCAGCAGGGGAGAGCTCTCCGGCGGCCATGCGCGCGCGGTGCTCGCCGTCGCGGAGGAGGATAAGCGCGTCGAAGCCGCAAAGCAGATGGCCGGCATGACCGTCCGTCAGGCGGAGGCGCTCGCCAAGCGCATGAATAAAAAGCCTGCGGAGCCAAAGCCGCAGGAAAGCGACTTTTCCGTGGATTATATCGCGGCGTTGGAGAAGGAGCTGGAAAGCGTTCTCGGCCGTAAGATCTGCATTCAGCAGGGCAAAAACAGCGGTCAGCTGACCCTTGAATATTACGGCGCGGACGATCTGGAACGCCTGACTGAAGCGCTGCGCGCCCTGCGCGTATAAGGAGGCAGCACATGAACGAACAGAAAAACAACGCCCCTGAACAGGCAAAGCCGGAGAAAAAACTCAGCCGCACGACGCTGACGTTTTATATCGTCGGTCTGTTCTCGGTAGCGATCGCACTCATCCTCATCAGCTATGTTGCGCAGGCGCGTGCGGACCGGCAGGTCGAAAACCTCAGCTCACAGCTGAACGAGCAGCAGACGGTTGCGCAGGGCGCGACCCAGAAGGTCGCAGATCTGCAGCAGCAGTTTGATTTGCAGAGCAGCGCGCTGGAGAGCGTGCGCAGCACGCTTGGTACCGAGCAGGCAAAGACCGATGTGGTCGGCGCGACGCAGAATCTGCGCGAGCGCGAGCAGATGCTCGAAATGCTGGTAGCGGCGGAGCAGGCCGTCATTGACGATGACATGGAGCAGCTGAATTACCTGCTCGAGGGCATCAAAGACGCCTTTTCCGAGAACCAGCTCAAGCTCCGCGAGGACGGCGGCGTGCTTGAGGCGAATGACTACGCAGTCTATCAGAAGCTGCTCGCGCTCGCAGACAGCAACGCGCAGAGCGAAGATAAAAATGTCAATAATCAATAAGGAGAAATAAAAATGCTGGATATCAAATTTGTCCGAGCAAACCCGGACGCAGTCAAGGAAAACATCAAGAAGAAGTTCCAGGACGAGAAAATCCCGATGGTCGATGAGGTCATCGAGTTCGACGCGAAGTACCGCGCTGCAAAGACCCGCTGCGACGAGCTGCGCGCTCAGCGCAACAAGAAGTCCAAGGAGATCGGCGGTCTGATGGCCAAGGGTCAGAAGGACGAGGCCGAGAAGGTCAAGGCAGAGGTCAAGGCGATGGCCGACGAGATGACCAAGCTCGAAGAGGACGAAAAGGTTTTTGCTGAGGAAGTCAAGAACCGCATGATGGTCATTCCGAACATCATCGATCCGTCTGTCCCGATCGGCAAGGACGATTCCGAGAACGTTGAGAACGAGCGCTTCGGCGAGCCGGTCGTTCCGGATTTTGAGGTTCCGTACCATGTTGACATCATGGAGTCCTTCGACGGCATCGATCTCGACGCTGCTCGCCGCACCTCCGGCAACGGCTTCTACTACCTCAAGGGCGACATCGCGCGTCTGCATTCTTCTATCCTGTCCTACGCGCGCGACTTCATGATCGACCGCGGCTTCACCTACTACATTCCGCCGTTCATGATCCACGGTGATGTAGTAAAGGGCGTTATGTCCTTCAAGGAAATGGAGAACATGATGTACAAGATCGAGGGCGAGGATCTGTACCTGATCGGCACCTCCGAGCACTCCATGATCGGCAAGTTCATCGACACCATCAACGACGAGGAGACCCTCCCGCAGACCCTCACCAGCTACTCTCCGTGCTTCCGCAAGGAAGTCGGTGCGCACGGCATCGAGGAGCGCGGCGTTTACCGCATCCACCAGTTCGAGAAGCAGGAAATGGTCGTCGTCTGCAAGCCGGAGGACAGCAAGGCATGGTACGAGAAGCTGTGGCAGAACACGGTTGACTTCTTCCGTTCGCTCGATATTCCGGTACGCACCCTCGAGTGCTGCTCGGGCGACCTGGCTGACCTGAAGGTCAAGTCCTGCGACGTAGAGGCATGGTCTCCGCGCCAGAAGAAGTACTTCGAGGTCGGCTCCTGCTCCAACCTCGGCGACGCACAGGCGCGCCGTCTGGGCATCCGTATCCGCAGCAAGGAGAACCCGAAGGAGCTGTACTTCGCGCACACTCTGAACAACACGGTCGTTGCACCTCCGCGTATGCTGATCGCGTTCCTCGAGAACAATCTGCGTGAGGACGGCTCGGTTGCTATCCCGAAGCCGCTTCAGCCGTACATGGGCGGCATGACCGAGCTGCGCAAGAAGTAAGTTCCATTCCGCGAAACAGACAGGAGTAATTGATATGAACACCGGTATCAAGGGCGAGAAGAAGTTCACCGTAACCAAGGAGCAGCTGGCGTGCAACGTCGGCAGCGGTCTGGTATCCGTATTTGCCACCCCGATGATGATCGCAGCCATCGAGAACACCGCAGCCGCAAGTGTCGCGGGTGAGCTTGAAGAGGGCAAGACCACGGTCGGCACGCTGGTAAACGTAAGCCATGTTGCCGCTACGCCGGAGGGCATGGAGGTCCGCATCGAGACCGAGCTGACCGAGATCGCGCCGAACGGCAAGATCCTGACCTTCAAGGTTGCAGCCTACGACGAGGCAGGCCTGATCGGCGAGGGCACGCATCAGCGCGCCATTGTTGCCAAGGAGCGCTTCGAGCAGAAGGCACAGAGCAAGCTCGCAAAGTAAAAACCAGAGATGATAAAAGCACCGCAGTCATAGACTGCGGTGCTTTGACTATCGAAAAGCTTCGTTTTTCCGACAACCTGTGTTTTGGCTTTGCAAAACACGAACGTCCGAAAGTTCCCATGCGGAAACCTTCTCCTTCTGAAAGTATGAAAACCGGGGTGCACGCCTCGGCTGCTCTCATTGCATATTTTGGAGGATAGAGGTCTGCGGGCTTGTGCATTTGCTGCGCAAACGCTTTTTCATGCGCGTTGCCGCGCGGCAGCGTCCGCATCGTGAAAACGGATTTTATTGACAGACTGAGACGCACATCTTGCGATGTGCGTCTTTTTGCGTCTTTGCACGGTTATAGCTCCGGCACATCGGTTTTGTATACCTCATCAATCGCTTTGGACATATGCTGGATACGGTACTGCCGCGGTGACGTACCGACTTTCTTCACGAACAGGTTGATCAGGCTGCCGCTGGTCGAGTAGCCGACCTCCTCGGCGATTTCTGCAATCGGCTTCTGCGTGCGCACGAGCAGGACCTTCGCGCGCTCAATGCGCGAGTTGATTACATAATCGGCAGGGGAAAAGCCGGTGCGGCGCTTGAACATATGCGCGAAATAGGACGCGCTCAGGCACACGGTGGACGCCAGATCCTCCACGGAAATCGGCTGACCGATATGCGATCGGATGTACTGGATGGCCTGCTCGACCGGCGTATCCGCTGACTGCTCGGCGGCACTCGGTGAGAGCAGCAGGTCAAACATGCGGTAGATGCGTGCCGAGCGCTGCATATCGGTCTCTACACCGTTCTCATCGTAAAAGCGCACCATGTCGTACAGCAGATTGCCGATCAGCGTGTTGTTGTCGCGGCGGATGAGCCAGCCGTGCCGCTCAGTGATGCGGCGGCACAGCTCACGTGCGTTCGAGCCCTCAAAGTGCATGTACACGAACTCCAGTCCGTCCTCAGCGTGGTAGTAGTGCGGCTCGATGCAGTCGAGCAGCAGCACGTCACCGGCCTCGGCGACATGGAACTCACCGCGGTACTCCACGCGGAAGCGTCCCTTGCGGATGTAGGCGATGAGCAGCGGCGGATAACTGTCGCGCTTCATAAAATAGTTGGCGGTGCAGTAGTAGTGACCGCACCATGTCGGGTAAAACAGCAGCTCTCTTGCGGTCTGCGACGGCGTAAACGGAAAACAAACCGACTCACTTCGGATGCCGGGATCAACACTTTGCATAAACTCTTCTCCTTCCTTATTTTGCCCTCATAGAATCCATGAACGAAATAGCAGGATTGATGAACTGGTTTTCTGTGTTTTTTCACAGAAAGCAGGATCGATGAACTTTATGACAGAAACGCTTATTGAATACATCCATAAAACATTTTATACTTAGGTCAGAAGTTAGGAAATAGATACAATAAACAAAGATAAATCGTATTTGTTGTATGTATTTCACAAAACATCGAAACAAGCAGTATAAAACAGAATCAAACACCTTTTTACAAATCGAAGAAAGAAGGAAAACATTATGTTTATCGGTGAAAAGAAAATTGATCGTCCGTTCCGTTGGGGTATCGTAGGCGGCGGCCGCACTTCCGGCGTTGGCTACAAGCATCGTCTGGGCGCTATGCGCGACAACACCTCGTTCGTACTCAAGGCTGCAGCGTTCGACCTGGACTTCGCCCGCTGCGTAGACTTCGGCAAGAACCTGAACATGGATGAGGAGCGCCTCTACCCGGATTACAAGACCATGTTTGCTGAGGAAGCAAAGCGCGAGGACGGCATCGAGGCTGTTGACATCGCAACCCCGAACTTCCAGCACTTTGAGGTCTGCAAGGCCGCTCTGGAAGCCGGCCTGCATGTAATCTGCGAGAAGCCGCTGTTCTTCAAGGTTGAGGAAGGCGAAGAGATCAAGAAGCTGGCTGAGGAAAAGGGCAAGATCGTTTGCGTAACCTACGGCTTCTCCGGTTTCGACCTGCTGAGCCAGATGCGTTCCATGGTCCTGAACGGCGACATTGGTGAGGTTACCATGGTAGACCTCCGCTACGCACATGGTTTCGCTTGCGACCCGACCGGCGACAAGCAGGCTGAGGGTCAGAAGTGGCGTGTTGATCCGGCAAAGTCCGGCCCGTCCTTTGTACTTGGCGACCTGTCCACCCACACCTTCTATATGTCCGAGCTGATCTGCCCGCAGCTGAAGCTGAAGCAGCTGCTGTGCGACCGCCAGAGCTTCATCAAGTCCCGCGCACCGCTGGAGGACAATGCTTACGTCCTGATGCGTTATGAGAACGGCGCAGTTGGCCGTATGTGGGCATCTGCAGTTAACGCAGGTGACATGAGCAGCCAGCACATCCGCATTGTCGGCACCAAGGCTTCCCTCGAGTGGAACGATATGCATCCGGATGAGCTGTACTACGAAGTACAGGGTCAGCCGCGTCAGACGCTGGTTCGCGCAATGGATTACCTGAATCCGGAAGCTCTTGAGTACGAGCGCCTGGGTGCTCTGCATTACACCGGCCTGATCGAGTCCTGGAGCAACCTGTACACCCGTTTCGCTATCGCAATGGATGCGAAGAACCGCGGCGACGAGGAGACCCTCAAGAATCTGGTTTACCCGGATCTGGAGCACGGCATCGACGGCATCCGCTGGGTCACCAAGTGCGTAGAGTCCGCTGATAAGGGCGGCGTATGGGTAGATTTCAAGTAATCCGCCTGTTTACCGAATAACTCGCTTATTTCTTCTCTCTCAGCTGCTGCCTTCCGTTTCAGGCAGGCAGCAGCAGTCCCTCAAAGAATTTCTCTCAAAAACGTTCCGAAAGAAAAGAGGTTTTTTATATGAAACTCGCAATCTGCACTGACGTATTCGCTGATCTGTCCTACACGGATATGCTCGACAAGGTAAAGTCCCTCGGCATCGACGCGGTCGAGATGACCGCAGGCGGCTGGGGCGCCCGCAAGCACTGCAACACCGCCGAGCTGCTCGCGGACGCAGGCAAGCGTGAAGCGTTCATGATGGAGCTTGAAAAGCGCGGCATGCGCATTTCTGCACTGAACACGTCCTGCAACCCGCTTTGGCCGTCCAAGACCGGCGAGGAGTACAAGAAGTCCATGTACGACTGCGCAACGCTCGCGGGTCTGCTCGGCGTTAAGAAGATCGTAGCCATGGCCGGTCTGCCGGCAGGCAGCGAGACCGACACCACCCCGAACTGGATCACTTCCACCGTCTCCTGGCCGGACTTCATGGCGCCCGCTTATGAGTACCAGTGGAAGGTGACCATCGAGTTCTGGAACGAATTTATCGCACACTGCAAGAAATGTGGCATCGAGCATATTGCAATTGAGGAATTTCCGGGTACCATGGTATGGTCGGCATCTACTCTGCTCAAGCTGCGCGAAGCGACCGACCCGATGCTCGGCATCAACCTCGACCCGTCCCACATGATGGTTCTGGGCGCAGACCCGATTGCGGCTGCTCGTGCACTGAAGGGCTGCATCTTCCATGTGCACGGCAAAGACGCCCGCATTGAGCGCGGTCTGGCTGACACCGACGGTCTGCTCGAGCCGCGCCCCGTTACCGAGTCCGCTGACCGCGTATGGAACTACGTTGCAGTCGGCTGCGGCAAGGACCTGCAGTGGTGGAAGGAATTCTTCTCTGTCTGCCACATGATGGGCTACGACGGCGACGTTTCTCTCGAAATGGAGGACCTGACCATGACGGTTGACGCCGGTGTCAACACCTCCATCGACGCACTCCGCCAGACGATCAGCCAGTAAGACACACACACAATCACACAAGCAGCTCCGCATACCCCAAGGAAGGAAGAACGAATCGAAGAAAAAAGAAAGGGTAGTGTTTGCACCATGAAAAAGAGAGTATTAGCGATGACGCTGGTCGGCACGCTGTGTACCGCCATGCTGGCGGGATGCGGCGGTCAGACCTCCGCGAACGACAAGGCAGGCGGTGACGCCGCCACCGGCGACGCCTACAACGTTACCGTGATCGTAAAGCATACCGACGGACACTTCAACAAAGTTATTGCCGGTGCGCGCGCTTACGGCAACGAGCATGACAACGTAAACGTCGAAATCCAGTCTCCGACCTCGGCCACCTCGTATGATGAGCAGGTAAACATGATCGAGACTGCACTCGGCAACCCGGGCATTGATGCCGTCGTGGTCGCACCGCAGCAGTCTACTTCAACCGCTACCCTTGTCGCTTCCGCGAACAAGCCGGTGCTTGCACTGGATACTGACTTCACCTCGGACAAGAAGGCTTGCTTCGTTGGCACCGGCAACGAGGACGCAGCGCTGAACGGCGGCAAGGCGGTTGCTGAGGCCTGCAAGGCACTCGGCAAGGACAAGCCGACGGCTGTTATCATCGCAGGAGTACAGGGCGACGAGACCCATGAAGCACGTCTGCGCGGCTATCGCGATGCGATCGAAGCCGCAGGCGGTCAGGTGCTCGAAGTGCAGTACACCGACACCATGCCGGACAAGGCAGCCGCCGCTATGGAGGCGGTTATCCAGAAGTACCCGAACGGCGTAGACGCAGTTCTGTCCATCGCGGATGACATGGCGCTTGCAGCTGCAAAGGTTATCAAGGATTCCGGCAACACCAATTACGCAGATACCGTTCTGTGCGGTTTTGACGGCAACCAGTCCGCCATCGAGACAGTCAAAGCAGGCTCTCTGACCATCGACATCGCACAGATGGGCTACGATATGGGCTATAAGGCTGTGGAAGCGGCGGTAAAGGTGCTCGACGGCGATAAAGTCGATTCCTTCATCGATTCCGGCTCCAAGGTCATTGATTCCGGCAATATCGAAGACTATATTGCGGATATGAAGTCCAAGGGCCTGTGGGAGTAAAACACTGACCCGCAGACAGGATTATACTGCTTGTAACAGGGCGGACGCAGGTTCTGCACTTGCGCCCGCCCTTGCTTTATCTGCAAAAAAGTGATATATTTCTGACCAAAGAAGTGCACACACACAAAGAGGGGGATTCCAATGGTTTGGACAATGGCGACGTTTATCGGTTTCACGATACTTGTTGCAGTCATTTCGTATGTAAAAACAAAGGACGATGACCAGAGCACCGCAGACGGCTATTTTCTGGCCGGACGCGGCCTGCCGGGCTTCGTTATCGCGGGTTCGCTGCTGCTGACCAACCTGTCGGCAGAGCAGCTGGTCGGCACGAACGGACAGACTTGGAGCGTGGGCATGAGCCCGATGGCGTTCGAGATCGTAGCGGCTCCGTGCTGTATCGTGCTGGCGCTGTTTGCGGCGCCGCGTTATCTAAAAAGCGGCATTACCACCATCCCGGAGCTGATTGGTCTGCGCTATGACCGCAGCACGAAGCTGTGGTTCTCCATCGCGTACATCCTGCTGTACATTGTCGTACAGATTCCGGTTATCCTGTACTCCGGTTCGCTGGTATTCGAGAACATTTTTAATGTTTCCGGTATTCTGGGCGTGACCAAGTTCCAGGCGGTCATCATCCTCTGCATCATCATCAGTATCATCGGCTCGATTTACGCTATCTTCGGCGGACTGAAAGCCGTTGCCGTATCGGATACGGTAAACGGCATCGGCCTGCTGATCGGCGGCTTCATGATCCCGTTCTTCGCGCTGAGTGTACTCGGCAAGACGGCAGGCGGTGACGGTCTGTCGGTTATCGACGGTATGCGTTTCCTGATCGAAAACCATTCGGATATGCTCAACTCTATCGCTCCGGCGGATTCTCTGCCGCCTGCGGTTCCGTGGCCGACCGTATTTACCGGTCTGTTCTTCCTCGGCCTGCAGTCTTGGTGTACGCACCAGTCGTTCATTCAGCGTGTACTTGCTGCAAAGAACCTCAAGGAAGCACAGAAGGGCGCGCTCTACTGCGCGTTTCTGAAAATTATCGGCTTTATGTACCTTGCTCTGCCGGGCGTTATCGCGTATGCGCTGTTTGAGCTGCAGGGCAATCAGGTATCCATGATGGATGAAGCATACCCGCAGCTGGTTTCGCAGGTTGTTCCGGCTCCGCTGATGGGCTTCTTCGCAGCCGTCATGCTCGGCGCGATCCTGTCCTCGTTCAACTCGGTGCTGAACTCGGTAGATACCATGTTTACCATGGACATCTACAAGGAATTCATCGACAAGGACGCTTCCGAGGACAAGCTCGTCAAGGTCGGCAAGAATGTCGGCATCATCTTCGCGGTGCTGACCACCATCGTTGGTCCGCTGATCTACTTCTTCCCGGCGGGTCTCAAGACATTCCTGGATTCCCTCGTAATGCTGATTGCATTGCCGGTTCTGACGGCCGTATTCGGCGGCTTCTTCTTCAAGCACCTGCCGAAATACAGCGCAAAGGCCATTCTGGTACTGCATGTGGTCTGCTACGGCTCGTTCCTGCTGTTCCTCAACAGCAAGCTCCATTACCTGTACGCTGTCTTTGTTCTGCTGCCGGTTGAGCTGTTGGTTATGTTTATTTTCAATCAGCGAAACAAGACAAAGCACCCGGAGGCATGGGAGCAGAAGGACGTCGGCGCGGTCGACCTTACCCCGTGGAAATATCGCTGGGTTGCCACCGCACTGATTCTCATTTGTGTTGCAGCGGTTTACATTGCGTTCTCTCCGCTCGGCATCGGTACCTGGGGTTACAGCCAGCCGTTCTAAAATTAAAAATAAAACGGAGTGCGTTTACGCTTCGGTCTCAGTCTGTCGAAAAAGTCCAGCAAAGCTGGGCTTTTTCTTGTATATGAGGTAAAAAGAAAAGGGCAAGGGAAATTATGGAAATTCCGCATGATTGGACAAGAGTGATTTGCGGGTCAAGTTCACAGGAACGTCTGCGCGAAAACCGGCTCGAGCTGCTCGGCAAAGCGGCGATGGCCCTGTTCGGAAAAGTGGACGCCGTCGAACACGACCGGAATATCCCAGCCGGAGGCGTCGCAGAATGACACGCCGCAGAGCGCGGCGAGATCGCGGTAGAGCGGGGCGAGCTGTCCGGAACTGCGGATGAGCGCGTCGCTCTCAACCCATGTTCCGCTCTGCATGAGCGGCGGCGCGACGAGCAGCAGCGGCAGACCGCAGACCAGAAGATCGCTGATGAAGATGCGCATCCGTTCGGCAGCCTCGGCAGGGGAGGCGCCGCAAAGCAGGTCGTTCGTGCCGAGCATCAGACAGAGCCCGTCTGCCGGCAGCCGGGAGCGGATCTGGCTGAGCAGGACGCGCACGGCGAAGCTGCTCGACGGGATTTCCCGGCCGTTCTCGCCGAGATTCTGGATGTCCCACGCGCTGCCGAGCCGTGAGGTCCACCGCACGCCGTCGGGATAGCGCGCGCCGCCGAAGGCGGCAGGGTCATAGCCATATGTGTTGGAGTCGCCGATGCAGATGATGCGCTTTGCCATTTAACCACCTCATTTGCGCTCATTATATCGTGTTCCCGGAATATTTGCAAGCTGTGCGCAAAAAAAAGAAAAACACGCCTTTGGCGTGTTTTTCAGACGGGAATCATATCAGTTTGCAGCGCTTGCCGCGGCGGTCAGCAGGCGGTGCAGCTCGGTGCAGTCGCTCAGCAGGGAAGCGCCTGTGCGGACGTCAACATCGTCGGTCAGCGTCAGCAGCCGCAGCCAGTATTCGGTCTGCGCCGTTTCGCGCAGCGCCTCGTTCAGGCTCTCGGCAAGGTCTCGTCGGCTGAGGGCGCAATCCGCGCACGATACTGCGGAGCCGATCGCCGCTGCGTGCTTCAGCAGCTCGGCGGACAGGTCGTCCTCGTGCCGGTGCAGCAGGCGGTGCAGCTTTACGATGCGGACAGAAAAATGCAGCGACTTTTCCAGAAGAATGCTGTTCTGAGACATAAGTAAAACCTCGTGTGTGTGATGATGGTGCGGGTAACAGGACTTGAACCTGCACGTCTGAGACACCAGAACCTAAATCTGGCGCGTCTGCCATTCCGCCATACCCGCAGAAAAAATCAAAGGCCGCGCAAAGCGCGCTCCGGCGCCCGGCGGCATGGTCTCAGTATAACCGCTCCGTCCTCTTTTGTCAATTTGCAGAGCGCTTTTTCTGTACTGTAATCAAAAAATCCGGAAAAAGGAATACCGGATATGTGGAATTTGTGCTATACTTAATCTGTATAGGCATCCGCAAGGAAAGTGCCTGTGCAATCGACAGAACGCGCGTGTTTCCGCGCGCGAATTTGGACTTCCGAACAAGGACTGGGAGCAAGCAATGAAATCTGTTCGTATACTGCCCGTGCTGATGAGCCTTCTGCTGCTTGCAGGCTGCACGATGCCGTCCGGCGACGAGCTGCTGGCGGCGCCCAAGCCGCCCGGCAATTATCAGACGCTGCAGACCAAGCTCGAAGAGCTTCTGGCATCGGGCGTTTCCTATACCACCCCGACCGCAGGGGAGAACCGTTCGTCCGTACAGCTCGTCGATCTGGACGGTGACGGCGCGGAGGAGGCCATCGTGTTCTTCCGCGGCGCGACCTCGGCGACGAGCAACGACTTCAAGGTATATATCTACAAGAAAAACGGGGATGACTATCGGTGCACCGGCTCGATCGAGGCCAAGGGAGCCGCGATCCAGTCGGTCGAATATCCGACCATCACCCCGGACGGCGGCCGCGGCATCGTGGTCACATGGCAGCTGGCCGGCAACGGAACGGGCGCGCTGACGATGTGCGACTTTGACGACAGCTGCGCGCCGCGCGTGCTGCTCGAGACCGATTACAGTGCGCTTGAGCTGACCGACATGGACGGCGACGGCGCGAAGGATCTGCTGCTGCTGACCGGCGCCTCCGGAAAGCGCGCCGCGCAGCTGTACCGCTATAAGAACGGCCGCATGAACCTGGCCGGTGAGGCGGCGATGAGCGCCGGCATCGCATCGGTCGAGCGCATGGAGGCCGGACATATCATTGACGGCCTGCCGGCGGTGTTCGCGGAGGAGAAAATGGCCTCCGGCATCGGCCTGACGACCGATATCTTTGTCTACAGCGACGGAATGCTGGTCAATCTGGCGCTCGACGGCGAGGATATCGCGAGCCGCAGCACCTACCGTCCCGTGCAGGTCTATGCGGCCGACATCAACAGCGACGGCGTGATCGAGCTGCCGCGCGCGGTGCTTATGGCGGGCTACAAGGACGCGGCGGCGCACGACGCGCTGTATATGCTCGACTGGTACGCCTACGGTCTGGGCTCAACGCCCGTACAGGTCAGCACGACCTATCAGTGCATCTCGGATGCGTGGAGTCTGCGCATCGACCGGAGCTGGCACGACCGCATCACGGCGGTCAAGTCCACGGACGGCGGCCTGAGTCTGGTTTCGTTCTACGAATACCGCGGAGCGGGACAAAGCTCGATTCCGCTGTTCAATATCTACTGCGTCACGGGTTCCTCGCGCGAGTATTACGCGGGTCGGACTGACCTCATCCAGCTCGGCCAGACGTCGCAGGCGGTCTATTTCGCGAAGATCCCGGAGGGCGCGCAGAGCGGCACGCTGAAGATCGGCGCGGAGGAGATCAGCTCGCGCTTCTCGATCGTCAAGCAGGCATGGAACAACTGAAGATAAAAGGAGGATGGCATCTATGAAACGTAAGGTACTGGTTCTGGAGGATGAAGAAAGCATCCGCTCCTTTCTGGTGCTGAATATGAAACGGGGCGGCTACGAGGTCATCGAGGCTGAAACCGGCGAGCAGGCGCTCGAAAAATATCGTGAAAATCAGGATCTCGCGGTCGCGATACTCGACGTCATGCTGCCGGGCATCGACGGCTACGAGGTCTGCCGCACGATGCGTGCAGAGGGCTATCAGGCCGGCGTGATCATGCTGACCGCGCGCACGCAGGAGGCGGACAAGGTAAACGGTCTGATGAACGGCGCGGACGACTATGTGACCAAGCCGTTTTCGAGCATCGAGCTGGTCGCGCGCGTGGACGCGCTGTACCGCCGCGTATCCGGCTCGCCGTTCTCGGAGGAGGACGTCATCAAGTCCGGTCCGTTCAAGCTCAATCTGCGCGCACGCGAGGTGCTCAAGAACGGACGCAAGATCGAGCTGACGCAGATCGAGTACGGTCTGCTCAAGGCGTTCATGCAGAACATCGGCAAGGCGCTTTCGCGCGACGAGCTGCTGGAGATGGTGTGGGGCCATCACTATGTGGGCGAGCTGAAGATCGTAGACGTGAACATTCGCCGTCTGCGCGAAAAAATAGAAACCGACCCCTCCCATCCGGTTTACATTAAAAATATCCGCGGGCTGGGTTATATTTGGGAAAGGGCGTGTGAAACAAAATGAACCGGCCGCTGAAACGCAGCCTTGCTGCCTGTCTGATTGCCGTAACCGTGTTCACCGCTGCTTTTTCTACCTTTGCGTTTTTTTTTGTAAAAGAGGCCTACCGGCAGGAAATTAACACGGTAATTAACATTGCAGGCGCAGTTTTGCCCGAAAATTCAAATGCCGAGCAGCCGTTTCTCGCCGCTGCAAAAGGAGAAACTGACGCTTTTGAAACAGGAAGTACAATTTTGGGCAAATATGGGTATAATGAACACATGCGCCTTTTGGAAAACAGCGGCTATAAAAAAACGGTTATCATTCTTTTTGCAGTCACCTGGGGATTGTGGGCAGTTTTAACACTTTTCATTCTTGCCTTTTTTATCAGTATCAAGCGCAGACAAAGCCGGCAGGAAAAAAGCATTGCCCAGGTGTTAGAGGGCTATTTTTCCGACGATTTCTCTTTTTTAAAAGATGCAGAAAAACAGCGTCTTTTGTTAAACCGGCAGTTTGCCGATACACTTTTCAAGCTGGGCAGGAACTTAGAGTATAAATCTTTGCTTCTGGCAGAGGAAAAAAACAACACTAAATCTTTGGTGACAGACATCTCCCACCAGCTGAAAACGCCCATTGCGGCGCTTTCCACCTGCTTAACCGTGCTTTCTGAGGCAGATTCCCAGGAACAGAAAACAGAATTTTTAGCCCGAAGTTTGCTGCAGGTGGACAAATTAAGACTGCTTGCCGACGCGCTGATGAACGTGTCGCGCTTAGAAACCGGCATGATTTCCCTCCAAAAAGAAAAAGTGAATCTTTCAGATTTATTGGTTCGCGCAGTGAATGGCATTTACGACAAGTCAATGAAAAAAAACATTGCCATTGAAACGTCGGACTTTAAAGATTTGAACTTAAATCTCGACCCGAAATGGACGGCAGAGGCTATTATGAACGTGCTGGACAACGCTTTAAAATACAGCCCTGAACACAGCAAAATTTCAATTCATGTGCAACCGCTTTATTCCTTTGTGCGGGTCGAAATAACAGACTGCGGCATTGGAATAAGCGAACAGAACAAAATTTTCAGGCGGTTTTACCGCGGCACGACCCCTGAGGTAAAAAACAGCGAGGGCAGAGGCATTGGGCTTTATCTCACCCGCAGGATTTTAGAGGAACAGGGTGGCACCATTTCGGTGAAATCGGAACCAGGCAAAGGCGCCGCTTTTATTCTTCAGCTTCCGCTGTAAGCAAACTGTAAGGCTGTTTGTAAGAAAAATGTAAGATTCCCCTGATAAAATGGAATTATAAAAAGGAGGAATCATCATGAATGTCATTTTAGAAACAAAGGATTTATGTAAGCACTACGGTGCTGGTGAAAGCCTGGTAAAGGCCATTGACCACGCCGACATTTCTATTTTACAGCATGAATTTGTTGCCATTGTTGGAAAATCTGGCAGCGGAAAGTCTACGCTGCTGCACCTTTTGGGCGGACTGGACTACCCCACCTCCGGCGAGGTTTTCGTGGACGGCGAAAACATTGCTGCATACAGCGAAAACAGTTTGGCTGTGATCCGCCGCCGCAAAATTGGGTTTGTGTTTCAGGCATTTAACCTGGTGCCCTCGCTGAACGTATGGGAAAACATTGTGCTTCCTTTAGGGTTGGATGGGCGCCGGCCGGACACGGCATTTGTAAAAGACATTATCAGCACACTGGGGCTTAACAGCAAGGTGAAAAGTTTGCCCAACACGCTGTCAGGCGGTCAGCAGCAGCGGGTTGCCAATGCCCGGGCCCTGGCGGCAAAGCCCGCCATTATTTTAGCGGACGAGCCCACGGGAAATTTAGATACCAAAACCGGCGACGAGGTCATCGCTCTGCTTAAAACAAGCGCAAAAAAATATGGCCAGACGCTGGTGGTAATTACCCACAATGAGGACATTGCCCAAATGGCAGACCGCACCATTATAATTGAAGACGGCAAGGTGGTGAAATAGCATGAATTCACTCACCTCTCTTGCAAAAAGCCGGATTAAATTTAACAAGAGCAGAACGGTGTTCACCGTTATTTCCATCATGCTCACCACCCTGCTGCTCATGAGCTTGGGCACCTCTGTAGCGGGGTTGATTAACAACCAGAAATATGCGGTATCGCACACCGCCAACCACCACGCCCGCATGAAAAACTTAACGGCCCGGCAGCTTAACCTGCTTACCAACCATGTGGATGTTGAAGCAGTGGAGGCCTCAGAAATATTTGCCAGAATTCAATATGAAAAAATGACCGGATTTTTAAGCCTCACAAAGGCCGTGAAAGGTTCTGTTTTCCACAGTGCGGGAAACTTAACTGAGGGCAGGCTGCCCGAAGCTCCGAACGAAATCTGCGGCCCTCCTGCGTTTTTTGAGCGAATGGGCACGAGCCCTGAAATTGGAAACACGCTGTCTATTACGTTTCGTCCCGGGGAAACTGAATATGTAACACGGGAATTTACTATTTGCGGTCTCGTTTCCCAGGCGGATGTTTCAAAACTTAACGTGAGCGACGACAGGATCGCCTATGGCGCCAGCATTTCAGAAGCATTAATCCGCGAGTTTTTCCCGGAGGAGGAACGCTCCTTTTCCGCTGCAATCCGCGTAAACGGCGAAAACAATTTAAACTACGACGCGATGAAAGCGCGGATTGCGTCCGTTGCAGAAGACATTGGGCTAAACAAAGACGATTTAGACTTTAACACCGAATATTTAATGGTGATGACAGACCCCGGCCAGGATATTTTAGCAGGCTCGGTGCTGATCGCGCTCATCATTGCGCTCTTTGCAGGTCTTGTTATTTACAGCATTTATTACGTGTCTGTCATTACCGATGTGCAGGAAATCGGAAAGCTGAAAGCCCTGGGGGCGTCGAAAAAACAAATCCGCCGTCTGCTGCAGCTTGAGGGGCTGTTTGCCTCCCTCATTGCCCTGCCGGTTGGGTTGGTGTTAGGATACTTAATTCCCAAGCTGGGGCTTCCCATGCTCATGAGCGCCATGTCGAAATACAGCGTTTATGCCGAGCTGCCCGAAGGCGGAATTTCCATGTTTTCTCTTCCCGTTACGCTGGGGGTTATCCTCGTTGTGCTTGTTACGGTGTTCCTCTCTCTTTTAAAACCGCTGTCAATGGCTTCAAAAATTTCACCTGTTGAGGCCATCCGGTATCAAGAAACCAGCTCAGACAAGCGGAAAGAGCGGGAGGGCTGCAACACCTTAAACTTAACCCGTTTAAGCTGGGCAAATCTTGCACGGAATAAAAAAAGAACCGTTGTTACCATTGTGACCATGGGGCTGAGCTGTGTGCTGTTCATCAGCCTTGCCGCGGTGGCAAACAGCATGAGCATTGACGACTTTGCCCGCAGAACGCTGCCGGAGGGCGATTTCATGATTTCTTTAGACGCATCTTACAACGACAAGACCTATCCGGAAAATAATTTAGACCGAGTGCAGATGCACTCTCCCTTTGACGATGCTTTGCTCAATAAAATCAAATCCATTCCCGGCGTTACGGCTGTTGACACAGAAAACGCAATGCTGGCAGGCGCCGACTCAGACTCTGAAGTGTTTGCCGGCGGGACCCGCGCCGGAATTGGCTGCTTCACCCGGGAGGACATTCCAAAGCTGAAAAAAGACTTAAAACGGGGCGACTTGGATTATGACGCGCTTTTGGCAAACCACGGCTTGATATATTGTTACGACACCATTTTAGAAAAAGAAGGATTTTCCATGAACCAGCGGCTGTCTTTGTCGTTTTTCCGCGGGGACAAGCAAATTCCTTTTAATGGTGAAATTGCTGCCAGCGGCTCTTGGGGAAAAATGAGTTTTATGCTGCCGAAAGAGCTGTTCGATCAGCTGGCCGGGGATTTAAACACCACCATAGCGCTATATATTCACGCAGAGCCGGAGCAGTTCGGCGCCGTGAAAGCACAGCTTCAGGAAATAACCGGACAAAACCAGCTGTTTAAGCTATATTCCATGGACGAGGAGCGGGACATTGCAAAGCTTTCCATTAACATGATAAAATATCCGATGTATGCAATCTTAATTTTAATTGGTATTATCAGTTTTATGAACCTCATCAATACCATGGTAACCAGCATTATAACCCGAAAGCGGGAGCTTGCCATGCTGCAGGCCATTGGTCTTTCCGACAAACAGCTTGTAAAAATGCTTTCTAAAGAGGGAATGGTGTTCACCATGGGTACGCTGCTTGCTGCGCTAACTGTGGGAAATCTTTTGGGCTATTTGGTGTTTTTATACGGAAGGAACACAGGCTTTATGGAGGTGCAGATTTACCACTATCCGCTGATTGAAACCATCGGGCTTGGGCTGGCGCTGATTTTGGGACAAATGGCAATTACGTTCTTCATTTCCAAATTCACAAAGAGAGCCTGGTTACGCGGATGAGAAGCGGCGAGTAAACCATAAATTCTTTCAAAACTGTAACCTTTTCGTAAGATTCTCGAAAGAACCGTTTGATATAATCATGTGCGAAGGATAAAAAATCTTTGCACATGATTTTTTTAGGAGGTTAAACATATGGAAATTCTCAAAACCCACAATTTAAAAAAATATTACGGCGAAGGAAGCACCGTGGTAAAGGCCTTAGACGGGGTGAACCTAAGCGCCCAAAAAGGCGAGTTTGCCGCAATTGTCGGCACTTCCGGCAGCGGAAAGTCAACGCTTTTGCACATGCTTGGCGGTTTAGACCGCGCAACTGAGGGCAGCGTTACCGTAGACGGCACCGATATTTTTAAGCTAAAGGACGACGAGCTTACCATTTTTCGCCGCAGAAAAATTGGATTTGTTTTTCAAAGCTATAACCTGGTGCCGGTGCTGAATGTATATGAGAACATCGTGCTGCCAATTGAACTGGACGGTGAGAAAGTGGACCACTCCTTTGTAAACTCCATCATCGCGACGCTGGGATTAGAGTCAAAACTTACCAATTTGCCAAACCAGCTTTCCGGCGGCCAGCAGCAGCGTGTTGCCATTGCCCGGGCGCTGGCAACCAAGCCAGCCATTATTCTAG
>ERZ773108.1685-NODE-1685-length-21131-cov-31.401262_pt1 | contig 21131 bp, 21 predicted proteins | sample MGYA00580570_ERZ773108 | MGnify/ENA primary metagenome ERZ773108 (study PRJEB29015, sample SAMEA2737840) | human gut metagenome | biome: human gut; feature: human-associated habitat; material: faeces | place: China | collected 2012 ...
AGAAGAGTTTAATTTAGGGAGGTAAGATTACAATGGCAGTTAATAGAACACCTGTGCTCAAGAGATGTAGATCTCTTGATTTAGATCCTTTATATTTAGGAATAGATAAGAAGTCTAGAAGAAAGGCTAAGAATGCTGGAAGAAAGATCAGCGAATACGGATTACAGCTTCGCGAAAAGCAGAAGGCTAAGTTCATCTATGGCGTATTAGAGAAGCCTTTCAGAAATTATTATAAGAAGGCTGAGAAGCAGAAGGGTATGACTGGTGAGAACCTTATGATTACTCTTGAACTCAGACTTGATAATGTTATCTTCAGATTAGGTTTTGCTAGAACAAGAAAAGAAGCAAGACAGATCGTAGACCACAAGCATGTACTTGTTAATGGCAAGTGTGTAAACATCCCTTCATACTTAGTTAAGGCTGGAGATGTTATTGAAATCAGAGAAAAGTCAAAGTCTTGTGCTAGATACAAGGAAGTACTTGAAGCTACTAACGGAAGATTAGTTCCAGAGTGGTTAGAGTCTGACAAGGAAGCACTTAAGGGTACTGTTAAGTCATTACCTACAAGAGAAGCTATTGACGTTCCTGTAAACGAGATGCTTATCGTCGAGTTATATTCTAAGTAATCCATTAATTAAATGTTTAGACGTTTCAGTTTGCAGGTTGCTTGTGGACAGATACGTTTATATAAGACAACAGAATGCTATATATGCGTTCTGTTGTCTTATGGATAGAAGGAATAAACTTATTAAAACCCATAAAAGGAGGGGCTATACATGGTTGATGCAGATTTTAATTTCAAGATGCCAAAGATTGAGATGACTGAGCAGTCAGAAGATGGAAAGTATGGTAGATTTGTCGTTGAACCGCTCGAAAGAGGTTATGGACTTACTCTTGGTAATTCTTTAAGAAGAATTATGCTTTCTTCATTAGTTGGTACAGCAGTAAGCAGTATCAAGATTGAGGGCGTTCTTCATGAATTCAGCTCAATTCCTGGTGTTAAGGAAGATGTTACTGAGATAGTGATGAACATCAAGCAGTTATCAATCAAGAACAATGGTAATTCCGTTGAGCCTAAGGAAGCTCATATTGAGTTCGTAGGCGAGGGTGTAGTTAGAGCATCTGATATTCAGGTAGACCCTGATATAGAGATTATTAACCCAGATCTTGTTATTGCACATCTTAATGGTGCAGACAGCAAGTTAATTATGGAACTTACAATCACTAACGGACGTGGTTATGTAAGTTCAGAAAGAAATAAAAAAGAAGACCAGCCAGTTGGCGTTATCGCTGTAGATTCAATCTACACACCAGTAGAGAGAGTTAATATGGCTGTTCAGAATACACGAGTAGGTCAGGATACAGATTTTGACAAGCTTACACTTGATATATTTACTAATGGAACAATAGCTCCAGATGAGGCATTAAGCCTTGCAGCTAAGGTTCTTAGTGAGCATCTTAAGGGCTTCATTAACCTTTCAGAGAATGCTGCTAACGCAGAGATTATGGTTGAACAGCAGGTTGATGAGTCAACTAAGGTTCTTTCAATGAGTATTGAAGACCTTGAATTATCAGTTCGTTCATCTAACTGTCTTAGAAGAGCAGGTATCAACACTGTTGAAGAACTCTGCAATAAGACACCAGATGATATGATTAAGGTTAGAAACCTTGGTAAGAAGTCTTTAGATGAGGTGCTTTTAAAGCTTAAGCAGTTAAATTTACATCTTAGATCTAGTGAAGACTAAAAATTAAAGCGTAATATTAGAGTTTGTAGAAAAAACATCTATACAGTAAGACCATATGCGCGTGTATAGACGTTACAAATGGAGGTTAAATCAATGGCAAAGTATAGAAAGCTTGGTAGAACATCAAGCCAGAGAAAGGCTTTATTAAGAAGCCAGGTAACAGCTTTAATCGAGAATGGTAAGATTGTTACAACAGAAGCAAGAGCTAAGGAAGTTCGTAAGCAGGCTGAAAAGCTTATTACACTTGCAGTTAAGGAAAAGGACAACTACGAAACAGTTACAGTATCTGCTAAGGTTGCAAAGAAGGATGCTGATGGCAAGAGAGTTAAGGAAGTTGTTGATGGCAAGAAGGTTACTGTATATGAAACAGTAGAGAAGGAAATCAAGAAGGATCTCCCTTCAAAGCTTCACGCTAGAAAGCAGATGGATAAGGTTCTTTACAAGGTAACAGAAGTTCCTGCTGATGCTGCTGGAAAGAAGAAGAATACTAAGACTGTTGACCTTACTAATAAGTTATTTGACGAAATCGCACCTAAGTATGCTGACCGTAAGGGTGGCTACACAAGAATCGTTAAGATTGGCTTAAGAAAAGGTGATGCAGCAATGGAAGTTCTTCTTGAATTAGTATAATTACATCATTGCGTATTATTAGCGGATATGGGGTAACTCATATCCGCTTTTTTAAGGTTGAATTACATATTAGAAAGTTTTGTATTTTTTCACGTTATTTCAATGAATTTAGTATATAAAATTGATTTTTATAAAGTTATATAGTAATATGCAATTATTTGAAAGAAAGAATAAAAATGTATCATTACAGGGAAATTAACTGTGAAGATATAATATCAGCAAGTATGTCCGGAAATGTCTGGAATACTGGAACAGGAGACTGTTATGGGAATAGTAGAAGCGAAGAATTTGACATTTGAATATATAAGACGAGATGAAGAGGGTAATGTTGAGGGGATAACTACAGCAGTTGATAATGTAAATATAGATATTAAAGCAGGAGATTTTGTTGCAGTGCTTGGACATAATGGTTCAGGCAAATCAACATTTGCCAAGCATCTTAATGCCCTTGTTATGCCGACAGAGGGAACAGTGTATGTCGATGGAATGGATACTAAAGACAGCGGCAATACACTTTCAATAAGACAGACAGCAGGAATGGTATTTCAGAATCCGGATAATCAGATAGTTGGTACACTTGTAGATGAAGAGGTAGGATTTGGACCAGAGAATATAGGCGTTCCAACAGAAGAAATATGGGAAAGAGTAGAAAAAAGCCTTAAGGCGGTTGGAATGTATCAGTTTCGTAGTGCTTCTCCTAATAAGCTTTCAGGTGGACAGAAACAGCGTGTCGCAATAGCAGGCATAGTAGCTATGAAACCTAAATGTATCGTGTTAGACGAGCCTACAGCAATGCTTGATCCTCTTGGAAGAAAAGAAGTATTAAATGTTCTTCACGAGCTTAACAGAAAAGAAAATGTTACTATAATACTTATAACGCATTATATGGAAGAAGTAATAGATGCAGATTATGTGTATGTAATGGATGGTGGAAAGCTTGTAATGGACGGAACTCCAAGGCAGATATTCACACAGGTTGAGATGTTAAAGGGTATGAGGCTCGATGTGCCACAAGTGACGGAACTTGCTTATGAATTAAAAAAGGCAGGTCTTCCTATTAAAGATGGCATAATAAGAAATGAAGAATTAGTGGAAGAATTAAAAAGACTGGATAAATAAAAATGATGTTACTGCCAGTGGGCAGAATGTACATTAGAATGGAGAGTGCAATGTCAATAATTGTTGATAAAATCAGTTATGTATACGAAGCAGGAACAGGCTTTGAAAGACGAGCTCTGGACAATGTGTCGTGTGCAATTAATGACGGAGAATTTGTAGGTCTTATAGGACATACGGGTTCTGGTAAGTCCACATTTATCCAGCACCTTAATGGGCTGCTTAAGGCGACAGAGGGACATATATATTTTAATGGACAAGATATATATGATGCTGGATTTAATATGAAAGAATTAAGAAGCAAGGTCGGACTGGTATTCCAGTATCCGGAACACCAGCTTTTTGAAACAGACATATTTAAAGATGTGTGCTTTGGACCTAAGAATTTAGGTTTATCAAGACAGGAATACGAGCTTAGAGCCTTTGAGAGCTTAAGACTTGTCGGGCTTGATGAGAATCTTTATTATCAGTCGCCATTTGATTTGTCAGGCGGACAGAAGAGGAGAGTTGCAATAGCTGGCGTGCTTGCTATGAAGCCGGAGGTTCTTATATTAGACGAACCAACAGCAGGACTTGACCCTAAAGGAAGGGATGACATTTTAGACTGCCTTAAATACTTAAGGGAAGAAACTGGAATTACTGTAATCCTGGTATCTCACAGTATGGAAGATGTAGCCAAATATGTTGACAGAATTATGGTTATGGATGATGGCGTATTAAAATATGATGATACACCACAAAATGTATTCAGACATTACAGACAGTTAGAGCAGATAGGACTTGCAGCACCACAGGTTACTTATATAATGAATGACCTTATAAGGGCTGGAATAAATGTAAATCCAGATGCAATAACAATTGCGGAAGCAAAAGAAAGTATTCTGTCACATTTTAAGCGTAATGCAAAGGCGTAGCGGTAATATTAACAGGCAGGAATGGAGATTGTATGATTAGAGATATAACAATTGGACAATATTATAAAGCTGATTCTGTCATTCACAGATTAGACCCAAGAGTTAAGCTTATGGGTACCCTTATCTTTATAATTTCGTTGTTTATGGGAATGAATATATGGATATATGCTGTTGTCACGGTAGCATTGGCGGTAGTTATTAAAATGTCCAGAATTCCTCTCAAATTTATGGTTAGAGGACTTAAATCAATAGTAATACTGATTATTATAAGTGCGGTGTTTAATCTGTTTCTGACACCGGGAGACGTGCTTATACAGATATGGAAGCTGACAATAACTTATCAGGGTCTTAAAATGGCTATATTTATGGTTGTAAGGCTTATATATCTTATTGTAGGCACATCATTGATGACACTTACTACAACGCCTAATAATTTAACAGACGGTCTTGAGAAGGGGCTTGGATTTCTTAAAGTTATCAAAGTACCAGTTCACGAGATAGCGATGATGATGTCGATAGCATTAAGATTCATACCAATTCTTATAGAAGAAACTGATAAGATTATGAAAGCACAGATGGCAAGAGGTGCGGATTTTGAGAATGGAAGTCTTATAAAGAGAGCCAAAGCAATGGTTCCAATACTTGTTCCATTATTTGTGTCAGCCTTCAGAAGAGCCAATGAGCTTGCAATGGCTATGGAAGCAAGATGTTATCACGGTTCAGAGGGCAGGACAAAGATGAAGCCTTTAAAATATGAAAAGAGAGACAGAATTGCCTATATCAGTATGGTTCTGTACCTTGGAGTTATTATCATTGTCAAGATTATAGCTGCATAGTAAGTCGCTAAAAGGGGCTGTAGCACGAAGCATTATTTATATAGTAGGAAGTCAGGAAATGTTGTATTAACCTGCGTATTATATAGATTATGTCTGAGGCGGCAGTCCCTTTTATGTTAAGAAGTGAGGAATTAGAGAGAAGTGTGCAGAAAGATTAATGACAAGTATGTAAAGAGATTAGAGAGAAGTACACAGAAAGATTAATGACAAGTATGTAAAGAGATTAGAGAGAAGTACGCGGAAGGATTAATGACAAGTAAGTGAAGATGTTAATAGGAAGTGTATGTATCTATTAATAATAAGTGTGTAAAAAAATTAAGGAGGAGTGAATGAAAAGAATAAGATTAAGGGTTGCATATGATGGTACGAATTATTCGGGCTGGCAGATACAGCCTAACGCACCGACAATTGAGAAAAAGCTCGATGAAGCTATATACGCGCTTACAGGTGAAAATGTCCATGTAACAGGTGCAAGCAGAACCGATGCAGGAGTTCACGCATTAGGAAATGTCGCTGTATTTGATACTGCTTCAAGCATACCATCAGACAAGTTCACATATGCACTTAACAGGTACCTTCCTGAAGATATAATAATACAGCAGTCAGATGAGGTGGAATCTGATTTTCATCCAAGACACTGTGATACAAGAAAGACATACTGCTACAGTATATTAAATACGGAGTTTGGACTTCCTAAGAAACGTAACTATACATGGAATGTACCAGGGAATATTGATATTTCTAAAATGCAGGAGGCGGCAGAGTATCTTGTAGGAGAACACGATTTTAAGAGCTTCTGTTGTGTGCGTACACAGACAGAAACAACCGTAAGGAAGATATATTCGCTTGATGTAGATAGAAAAGGTGATGAAATATTAATAACAGTTACAGGTAATGGCTTCTTATATAATATGGTAAGAATAATAGCAGGAACGCTTATACAGGTCGGAAAAGGGAAATTTAATCCAGAGTATGTAAAGGAAATGCTTGATGCAAGGGACAGGACACAGGCAGGCCAGACAGCACCACCGCAGGGGCTTACGCTTATGAAAATAGAGTATCTGTAATTCTTGATATTGGTAATTTTAATAATTAAATACATAGTTTATATTTTTAACCATGTTGTTGATAAATACATTGCAGAATAAAATCTCTGTGGATAATTTCTTGAAAATTATATGGTAAAAATACATTTTCTGATTGACACACAAGGCTGTGTGTTATATAATTCTTTAATGTGGCGTAACAAGTGCGCCTTGACATAAGTTAATCAGAATTAGGTGTTTCACCATATGCCCCGGAGAAGCATTTAATATATATTAACATTTATTTAATTAGAACAATTAATTATGCATTTAAGCAATATTTAGGAGGAAAACTAATGAGTACTTATATGGCTAGTGCATCTAACATCGAAAGAAAATGGTATGTTGTAGATGCTGCAGATTATACATTAGGTCGTTTAGCATCACAGGTTGCTGCTGTATTAAGAGGTAAGAACAAGCCTACTTATACACCATTCCTTGACTGTGGTGACAACGTTATTGTAATCAACGCTGAAAAGATTAAGGTTACAGGTAAGAAGTTAGATCAGAAGATTTACTACAATCACTCAGATTATGTAGGTGGTATGAAAGAAACAACTCTTAAGGAGATGATGGAAAAGCATCCAGAAAGAGTTATCGAACTTGCTGTTAAGGGTATGCTTCCAAAGGGACCTTTAGGAAGACAGATGTACACAAAGCTTCACGTATATGCTGGTCCAGATCATGAACAGGCAGCTCAGAAGCCAGAAGTTTTAAAGTTTTAATTAAAGGACATATCATAAGGAGGAATTAACAGTGGCTAAGAAAGCAAACGGAAAGTTCTACGGAACAGGTAGAAGAAAAAGCAGTATTGCTAGAGTATATTTAGTACCAGGTAATGGTAATATTACAATAAATAAGAGATCACTTGATGAGTATTTTGGTCTTGAAACACTTAAGGTTGTAGTTAAGCAGCCATTAGTTCTTACAGAGACAGCTGACAAGTATGATGTAATCGTTAACGTACACGGTGGCGGATACACAGGTCAGGCTGGTGCTATCAGACACGGTATCTCAAGAGCTCTTCTTCAGGTTGATTCAGAAGAATACCGTCCATCACTTAAGAAGGCTGGTTTCTTAACAAGAGATCCAAGAATGAAGGAAAGAAAGAAGTACGGTTTAAAGGCAGCTCGTCGTGCTCCACAGTTCTCAAAGAGATAATAAATTCTTTTTTGCAAAAGAATTACAAGAACGCATATATCAAGAAAAGCCCATATTTCAAGGGTTACAGAGGTTGTGGAAAGTTGTCAGATGTGCTGGAATTTACATCGAATGCAACACATATGCAGCAGGTATGCAACAAATATATTGATATGTATAGGACATTTTTCAGTAGCGATACTGGGAAATGTCCTTTTTTGCACGTTTCTACAAGCGGTGCAGCAGACAGTGAATATATTGAGATGATGCTTGCATCAATCGAAATATATTTGCTGGATGGTATAGCGCGCCAGCGCGACATGAGCAAGATTGCTTTGCAATCTGCGAATGGCCGCTTGAAACTAAATCTTATTAATCGCATCTACAAGCTCCTTTATATCAAAGTGGGTATATACTTTCTCTGTGGGTGTCATAGCCCCAGAGTGTCCCACAATTTTCTTAATAATCGTCTGATTAATACCGGATTCTGCTAACATAGATATACATGTATGTCTGCAGCAGTGTGGTGTACGATTAATATTAAGTTGTTCCATAAGTGGCTTGAAATAGCTATCATAGTAGTTCCTGTATTCAAAATGTTTTCCGTCTTCTGTATGGAGCAGATATTCACATTCGGGGCAGGATTCATACCAGGCTTTGTAGTATGGCAGAACCTTGTCGGCGATTGGAACTTTTCTGATGCCATTCTCTGTTTTACTACAGATAACATCAAAATACTGTTCATCAAGATGAACATTTTCTTTCTTTAAATCGAGCAGTTCTGAAATTCTTACTCCACTATATATGAGCATCAATACTATCTGATAATATTTGTCCTCTTTCTGCTCCCATAGAAGGTCAATCTCATTTTTCTCGAATTTGTTTCTGTCGTATTTGTTAGGATTGCGATCCTTGTACTGAACAACATCTACATAGTTTGAATAATCTTTGTTGCATATATCATTCTTTAAGGCGTAATCATATAGCTGATTAAATAAGACTTTGATTTTCCTTAGTGTGGGATAATTCTTTCCACAGGTATCAATAACTGTCTGTAAATCAACCAGTTTGATATCCTTAAATACTTTGTTGTAAAGGGATTCACATGTCTTATATGATGCTGTATATCTTTTTACATTAGATTCAGAAACTGTAGGAAACTTACGCTTTGACCATTCATCATATACATCTGAAAATGTCATCTTGGCGGCAGTAGTATCAAATGGATTGTTGTTATATTCAGCAAGCATCTGCAAGCCTTCAGCTTTGGTTGCCGTATATCCAATTGTTATCATTTTCTGAACCTGTTTGTCTTTTTCCTTATCATAGTGCCAGCCTATAGTCTTTCGCACGATATAAGGCTTTCTTCTCTTACCGGAAAGTTTTACAACGCTTCCGTATCCGTTAGGTAACTTCATAAGCACCATCCTTTCGCTATTTACTAGAAAGCTGATAGCAAACGGATAAAATGATTAGTATTCGTGGGTTACCTTTGTCACGCTTGGACGAATTGTTTTCCATATCTCATAGTTGTCCTGTGTCTGGCTGCCAGATGCAAGAAGTTCTTTCATAGCTTGCCAGTCCTTTAAGAACTGTACAAGATTCTTATCAGAGAAAAATATTCCCGGTTCGCCATCAATGTCTTTGAGAGACACATCAAACTTTTCATCAATTGCAAATAGTAATGGTAGTACATCACCATCAGCTTCAATATCAAATTCTGCTAATGAATTAACATTTACATTAAGTGCTTCTGCAATCTTTCTTAATTGTTCCGGCTTAGGAATATTTTTTCCTAATTCATACTTGCGGATTGCAACTTCGTGTATTCCACATGCTTCACCGAGTTCCCTTTGGGTTAAACCACGAAAGGTTCGTATCAATTTAATCTTTTTACCTGTATTCATTGCTTCAACCTCCTGTAGTTGTAAATGTAACATGCTAATAATTAATAGTCAACATTAAATTTCAAACTATTGACAGAGCAAGTAAAGGTCTGTATAATGCAAAACATAACAGAGCAAGAAATGCTCTATAAAAGAAGAGGTGGTAAATATGTCAGATGTTCTTTATAAGGTTGATTTGCCAGCTTTTACAGGAAGGAATGTACCAATAAAGGAGATTGCAAGTGCAATAGGGAAGGACGCACAGTATGTAAGGCTGGGATTACAACAAGGGATACTCAAATTCGGTTCAGCGATAAAAGTAGGAAATTCAAACGAATATAGCTATTATTGTCCGGATAAGAGAGTGTGGGAAGAAACAGGATATTTTAACAAAGAAGCAGTATGACAAGGAGGAAGATTATGAACGAGCAACAGAAAGTAGAATTGAAACTCATTCACATGGAAGATGTGGTTTCAAAAGAAGTGGAATGGTTATGGTATCCATATATACCATACAGAAAGATAACAATAATTGAAGGAGATCCGGGAGAAGGAAAGACAACTTTGGTTCTCAAGTTAGCGGCAGCTCTTAGCAGGGACTTGCCGCTCCCCTGTGGTGATGATAAAGAATATGAACCTATTCATATCATTTATCAGACCGCAGAAGATGGAATTGAAGATACGATTAAACCCAGATTAGAAAAGGCAGGAGCAGATTGTTCCATGATTCGGGTTATTGATGAGACAGATAAGGAATTATCAATGACAGATGATAGGCTGGAGCAGGCAATAATCGAGACTGGGGCAAGGTTAATCATTCTTGATTCGATTCAGGCATATATCGGAGCTACAGTTGATATGCACAGAGCAAATGAAATAAGACCGGTGCTAAAGCATCTTGGAATAATAGCAGAAAAGCATAATTGTGCAATTATTCTTATTAGTCATATGAATAAGGCATCTGGCAGCAAATCAACATACAGAGGACTTGGTTCTATTGATATACAGGCAACTGCCAGGAGTGTTCTGCTGGTATCAAGGTTTCGTGATAAACCGAATATCAGGATAATGGCACATGATAAATCTTCATTAGCACCGGCAGGGGATGCGATAGGATTTGAAATGACAGAGGATAATGGAATGGTCTGCATAGGACCATATGATATCACTATAGATGAGCTGTTATTTGGTAATGAAGGAAGAGGAAAAAAGAAGCTCGATATTGCGGAGAATTTTATTAAAGAATACTTTGGTACAAATAAGGTGATTCCATCTAATGAAATAATGATGGAAGCTGCAAAAAGGAGCATTAAGAGAAATACTCTTTTATCGGCAAAGAAAAAGCTGGGAATAACATCAGATAAAGAAAAAGCAGAAGATGGAACAATTTACTGGACTTGGGTAATGCCAGAGTAAAGAGTTTAATAATCTGGATGTTTGGAAAAGCAGATTCTAAATTCGAGGAAAGAGTTTAGAGTCTGCAATCATAAAAAGTACAGATTATTAAACTCTTGGCAATAGTAAGGATAATATATAAAACCCTCGGAGAGCCCACTGCAATTTTGGCTTGCCAAAACTGCTAGGGGGTTATCATCTATGGCAGAGCCAAGATGATAACTGCACTGCTCCGACAGATTTAACAGATAAAAAGGTAGTACAGATAAGGAGATGCGAATGGGAAATATTTCATATACAGCTCATATGAGCAATAAGAAAAGTGCCATTACATCGAAATCTAAGCTTGCAGCTGTTGCAAAGCATAACCTGAGAAAATATAAATCATCAGATTATAGCAAAGACAACATTTGCATTATATATGGTACATCAAATCTGATTGATGATGTAAAAACAGTATACCATAAAGAATTCGATGAGGCATTAGAAGAATATAATAAAAAGTAGATACGACCAGACCGAAAAATAGAAGATTATTTTGAACATGTGGCAGGTAAGGAACAGGATATGGCCGTTGAAATAATCATTCAGATAGGTGACAGGGAGTTCTGGAGGCAATTTGATGATATGAAGTCATATATGAAATTGTCATATCAGATAATACTGGACGAGCTTAGAAAGCGGTTACCACAGTTCGTAGTTGCAAATGCTGTGGTTCATCTTGATGAGGATAGTCCACATATGTACATTGTCGGAGTTCCTGTGGCAGATGGATATAAGAAAGGTCTTAGTAAGCAAGTATCCAGAAGAAAGGTATTCACTAAAGATGTGTTATCAAAAGTGCTTCAGGATGAGCTTCGAGAGGTGGCAAATAAAGAAGTCGATGACTGGTTTGGAGAACAGATAAAAGAAAAGTCGAAAGGTCGAAATCACGATTTATCCGTTGCAGAGTATAAGGTGGCTCAGAGACAAAGCATTTGACACAATTACAAAAGCAGGTGGAAGAATCAGATAGGGCAGTTAAGGCAAATAAAGCCGTTGAGAAAGAATATACGGATAAAAAAGAAAAACTGGAGTCTGATATTTCATGCCTCGAAAGTATGTGGCGGATTAGTAAGTCGCTATCAGAAATGGATAGTAGAGAATCAAAACAGATATCAATGGAACTCGATGAAAAAAATCTGAACTTCAATCGGTAAATGAAGAGCTGGCAAGTGCTATTGAAAAAGCAGAAGATGCTGCAGAATTGCTTGATAGAATCAAGAATTTTGTATCGTCATTCAGATTATTTGCACCTACGATAGCGGAATATGCTAATAAGGTTGAATCAGATAGGACAATAGCGGCAGGAAATTCTTTTCGTGGAATATTGAATGAGTTAGGAAAACTGTTGGAGGCATTCAAGGAATTGATAAAAGAAGGCTTATGCTGGTTTCCGAGGCTGATGAGATGGAAAACTTCCAAAGGAGAAGTTGCACCGGTGTTCCTAGAGAAAAGCGATGGTTATTCATATTCGTTGTATGGATATATGAATGTGGAGACTAAGGAATATTACTCTAAAGAGAGTGTTCAGTGGGAGATTATAGCAGGTAATCGTACTGGTACTATTGAACAGATGGATGTTAATGTTGAGGTGATGGCAAGAGATTTGCAGGAAATATTGAGGATAGGAGCGAAGCAGAAGAGATTGTGGGAGGTGTATGAGGGAAGATAATTTAGAAATAAAACTATAAAAAAGAGATAGCGTCTGATTAGAAAAGCCTAATCGGACGCTGTTTACATTTATTCTGAAAACAAATAGTCACGAAGCACAAAAAACGAAGTGACAAATAGTCACACAAAGAACGGAACAATGTAGTATATATGTAATAAAATACATATTAGAGGTGGAGCCTAGTGTCTTCGATAGATATTTTTGTTGATAATTTAAATAGGATTGCTAAAAATAATAAGTTGCATACATATGGAGAACTTGCAGCTTATTTAAATGTTACAGAGGATGCGTTAAAACATTGGCAAAACAAAAGTAGATCACCATCTTTACAAAGGATAGATGAAATAGCGGATAAAATACATTGTCATTCATACTCGCTCTTACAAACAAATGGAGAAATATTCATAGAAATCGAATGCATAAAAAATAATTCTAGAAATGTTCTGCTTTCTAATTTGAGACAATATTTTATGCAATTTGGTAAATTTTCGTGGAATGATAAAGCAGCACTATTTTACGGATTTGTTAGCGAAGATGCTTTGAAATCGTATTTTAGAGAAACGAATTATAAAACACCACCATTAAATAAGTTAGATGAAATGGCTGAAGCATTGGGGAAACCAACATTTGAGTTGATTAAGGAGGGAGACGAAAATGAAAAAACAAATACCTGAAAGTATTAAAGATCGATTAGATAGAATTAAGACAGCAATAGAAGATACGCCGAATACTGTTCCAAATGAGATGCGTACAACATTTAATTTTAAGGGACGCAAATCACCTGATATTGCTGAAAAAGTTATACAAACTGTTTGTAATCCAAATGATGTTGTATATGACCCTTTTATGGGGTCAGGTTCATTTGTGTATGCTGCTATGGGAAATGTGAAAAAGATATATGCAACAGAATTGGATAATTATACATTTAATGCGGTAAGTGTATTGATGAATAAAGTAGATATGCTTAAATTGGATGATTTATTCAAAAAAGTTAAAACTGATATATATGAAGAAATAATGACTTTATATGAAACATCATGTTGTGGATGTAAAAATTATATAAGCAAAATATTATTTGATCCAATGGAAGGAAAAGAAGGCTATTTTTCACCGACTCCAAATCGTGAAATAAGTAATGGGAAAAATGTTAAATTAGTTGAAAAATGTCCAGTATGTGGTAACAAATCAAAAAAATTTGATCAAGAAGACTATGAAAAAATAATCAAATTAGACAAAGTAGATGTCTCAAGATTTCCACAAAGCCAATATATTGTAAATAGCAGGATTAATATTACTTCATCTACAGGTGCAGATAGATATGATAGAATTTTTACACAAAGAAATAAAATAGCATTATTGATGTTGCAAGATGCAATTTTAAAATTACATCCTTCAGATGAAAGGAATGTTTTAGAACAAGTTTTAGTAGCATCGATTTCACTTGCCCGAATTGCTATGTATGGTTCTAGTACGGACATATTATATCATGTTGTAGAGCACGGGGCACAGGATATGAATGTTTGGTTATTATTTGAGGAAAAATACAAGAGCTTTTGTAAATTTAAGTCAAAGTATAGTAATAAACAAATAGGAACAACAAATTCTGATGTGATAATTGTTAACAAAGATTATGCTTCGTATATTGATGATAACCCACATTTAAAAGTAGATGTTATATATACAGATTTTCCATATACAGATCAGGTGCCGTACTTGGAGAGAAATCAGTTGTATAGAATTTGGTTAGAATCATTCTACGATTCAAAATATGAGTTAACAGAAGAGATGTTGTCTCAAGAAATTGTACAAACAGATGCTGAAATTAGAACTGAAAAAAAGAGTATAGAGAATTATTATAAAGATATTGATAATATGTTTTGTCATTTTGCTAAAGTCTTGAATGAAAATGGATTAGTGTTTTTCACATTGAAATTGGGAAAGGCAAAATATTTCAAGACATATATTGAAATAGTAAATTTAGCTCGTAAAAATGGACTTGAATATGCATATCAAATTGGCGTTGAGAAAAAAGATCCAACAATACGAAAACAATCTGCATTTATAAATACTTTTACGAATGAAATGATAGTTGTATTCTATAAATTACCAGAGAACAGTAAATATTGGTATATTGGTAACGAAAATTACGAATTTTTAATGGTTAAAAAGGTATATTCATATTTGGTTCATACAAAAGAATATGTCACTTTATCAAGTGCAGTTACATTAGTATGCAATGATTTAAAATCAAAGTATTCATATATTGCAAAAGAACACGACATATTAAAAATAAAGTCTTTGTTACAAGAGTATTTTAAAGTGGATGCAGGATGTATACAGATAGATAATAATCAATTATATTTGGATATTGAGGATACAACAGATTTATACACAAAAATATATGATTTGCTTCCAATTTATATTAGACAACTTTTAGATACTAAAGGTAAATTCATATTAGAGGATGTATATTTTGAGTTAGTAAATTCATTATGTGATGGTAATCCTAAGACTATCTCACAAATTTTAGATGATGAAAGTCATCAGAGAGATATAGAAAAATTAATATTAAACTATTGTCAAAAAGATGGAAAATATTATGTTGAACGAAAAGATATTTGTAAACCTAATGAGGATTCAATAGATATTTCCACATTAAGTGGAACTGATTTTGAGATATTAGTTCAGAGTCTATTAAAAGAGGAAGGCTATGAAAATGTTGTAAAAATGGGAGGTGCTGGTGATTTAGGTGTTGATATTATTGCATCAAAATATCAGCAAGAAAGATTAAAACATTATATATTTCAGTGTAAACGTTGGGCATCTAATGTTGGCTCAGATCCAATACAGAGATTGTATGCAGAAAGAATGAGAAGAGGATTTGATTATGCAGTATGTGTCACTACATCAGGATATACAAAGGATGGTAAAAAAGTGGCTATTGACCTGGAGGTTGAGACAGTTGATGGAAATCAGTTAATGCAACGATTAAACAAATATTTTCCAGGGAAGTATTATAACGGAATATAGGAGAGGTAACAAAAATGCGAGGGTTATCCTCGCATTTTTGTTATTTCCATTTCGCAGTTGTTGAATCCCAGGTTAAGTGTTTTTCGAAGATATCAACAAGGGAAGAATATTTTGTGGATATTTTTTCTAGCCATCCATTTTGAATTAAAATTTCCATAAGTCCATTATCATATAATTCAGGAGTTGATAATTGTCCACTTACTTTTACCATATACTTTGCTTGACGTATAATGTTGTGTTCAATTTCAGACACATCCTCTGTTGCATTATGTTTTATAGGAGAAATACTTTTTGAAAAAATTAATATTGAATCACCATTAAGCGATTTTTTTGGACTAATAATATTTTTCAAGGTTACTGTTTTATCTATATGAATTTGAGTAATAAATCTAAAAAGATTTTTTTCTAGTATAGATATTAATGTGTTCCAAACGTTAAGGCTACAATCATGAAAATATAAGCACAAATAATGATTTGTCTTTAGCTTTTGAGAGCACATATTAAAAACCTGATCTAATAAATCAAAATAATTCTCTCTATTTTTATTACGAGAAGGCGCAGATGATACAATTATTTCATCATCTAAGTTAAAATCTAAATTAAGGAAGGGTTTGTATAATTGCATATATTCTGAATATAAAACCTGTTCCAAATAGGGAGGATCAGTTATTATTAGGTCAATACTATTATTAGGTATATCTTGTTCAGTTATCAATTGACTTCCTTTTTTCATCAAGAAGCACTTACCAGGTGAAAGCATATTATATGATTTCACAATTTGTGAATTTGAATAATTTTCCTTCATAAAAGGAATCACACTATAAAATTTTTTAATTTTTTTTGTATATATGTCAACAATATTTTTTTCAACGCAATCTATTCTTGGTATCCATAATGGCCATTGTGAATTAGAGTGTTTATCGGTTATTTTACACAAATGCAATATAGACATAAGTATATATTTTAAAATATCCTGATATTCTGTGTCGTATTTTGAAATTAAACTGAGTATTTCATCTAAAACAGATAGATTACGTCCTGTAAAAATATTAGTAATATTATCATTTTCTGTTACCGCAATTTTTGAGTTATATAATAAGTCAGTATCAGAAATGTTCTTTAAAGGTTGAAGTGTAGTAAGTTTAGCATAATCGTTTTCATCTGCTAATTTAATACCTTTTTTAGAACAAGCACAACTATAATTGATTGTTTTGATTGTGATTTTTGAACCTGTGCGCTCTGGTTTGTCGAAAATTACTTTTGATATTATTCCAGTAGACTTGCACTTAGGACAAATGGTTTCATAATAACAGTTTAACGCATCTAACTCCTTGATGAAATTATCAAGAATATTTTTTATTTTAGGTGTGCTATTAATTGATAATAAAATTTTAGAAATAAATATCGGCATATCATTTATATCGCAACCTATAGCACAACGAGATAAGTCAGTTTTTATTGCTTCTAGTGTTGTCACTCCCGAACCAAGAAATGGATCAAAAATTACATCACCTCTATTTGATAATGAATCTATTAATTTGTCACAAACATTGAAAGCTTTTTGGGACCAATACATATGTGAATTATACATAGGATTATTTTTTGTTGGTGTTAAGTTGGATAAATCGTATTTAAGAGAGTCAATATTAACTTGGTTAATATTCTTGTCCCCACATAGTATTAGATATTCCCAAACTTTTTTTGATTCACTATTGCGATGGTTAGCATGGCTATAATTTTGAGTTACGACATTTACACGAGCATTAGTATAGTATTTTTGTGCAAGATGGATTAACTCATCAATAGAAATGGTATATCTGTCTGTAGCTTGTTTTTCTCTATCTTGAGGGTAGGCATAACTAATAGCTAAATTTGTATTGCTATTGGAACAAAATTCTATCAATTTTTCCAAGGCATATTTTGCTGAACCACGTTGACTTAATTTGGATTGATAGCGACCTTCTGTGTAAAGTCCTTTTGTGTAGCCATTTTTTGTAGTGGTCAAATCAGGATATTCATATTTAGCAGCAACATTAAGTAAATGGTAATATCTTGAATATTGCATATCTGTGTAAGGTGGGTCGGCATAAACCAATCCAATATTTGAAAAAATTTTTGGGTCTAACAGATCTTCAAAATTTGAATTAAATACAGTATTTTTTCCTGAAAATTTTGAAAGAGGAATAGATGTGTATTCTTTGAATTTCTTAATAAAAAGATCAAAGATATTTTTATTCCTCTGTGTAAATAGTCGACTAATATTTTTTTCGGGATTGAGTGGTTGTGCCATATGACCATCCTTAGAAAAAACAGCTTCTTTCATTGCATAAAATAGACACGAAAGAAGAGAATTTCTATATGAAAGGAAATGTTTGTCAATTATTTTTATTATACAATCGATATCAAGAGACTGCATTATGCCATAATAGTTAGTTGAATAATATGTCGTAAATAGATAGTAATCATGCGTTTGCCTTATAGTATCTACATATAATTCGTTTTGTGTTATTTCAGAATATTTATGATTCCATACTGTAGGATAGGAATTATATAAATATATTAAATCGTTATAATTTTCCTCGGCAAGTGCAGATTGTTCTTTATTTATATAATTTAGTACAGGTTTCGAAAGTTTATTTATTTCTGCAGTATATTTTGCACTTATAGAATCTATTAGCTCCGTTGCAGATTCAATATCTACTTGATTTAATATCGCATCAGCTATAATACTGGCGTAAATTTCTGCATCGTTTGCATATACTTGATAATTATCTCTAAACATATTGCTGACAGCAGCAGAACCTGAAAATATATCTAATATGGCTTTACCTTCTTGTATATATGGCTCTATATTTTTATGAATAAAACTACTGAGATTGTTTTTACTTCCCTGGTAGTTTAAAACTGTGAAATTTTGCATGATAAAATCCTCCAAGAGTTTATTATAAATGGGAGTTGAGGAAAAAACAATCACAAATAAAAAAATACAATAATATTTTTGGCATCGAAAATTATATGATATATTGTCTAATTATGATATACTTAAACATACCGAATATATGAAAGATTAGAGGTGGATTGTTTGATAAAGAATAATGAAACAATAAAACTTGGCAAAAAAGGTGTTAATTATGTGACAACTGTTGTTGATGAATGTAATTGTAATTTTAATCCGATTTTTCAAGAAAATGATATAGGTATTGATGGACAAATAGAGTTATTTTCTAAAGAGAGAATACCAACAGGTAACTTAATAGCTGTTCAAATTAAAACAGGTAAATCTTATTACGATTTAAAAAAATGTGAATGCAATCTTCCTATTGATTCACATAGAGAATATTGGAAGACACTTAAAATGCCTGTAATTGGAATAATATGCATAGTGGATGAAATAAATGAAAGTATAAAGACAGCTTATTGGGTAGATATTAAAAAATCTTTAATCAAAAATCCAAATGCAAAATCAATTAAATTTAAAATGAGTATGCATAATGAATTTTCTAAAACAAAATTTAGAGATTATTTTTCCTGTATTGTTTGTGATAACTTGCCTAAGGTGTCATTTCAAAAAGCTAAAATATTATTGAATGGAGATACATTAGATAGAAAATTGGCATTGGATATATTACAAGTATATTATTCAAACGAGGTTCAAACATGGAAAAAAATATTTTATTTGTATGAAAAAAAGGATGTTAGCATTAAATATTCAATCTTTTTTGAAGCAATTTCATATGCATATGAACATCCTGATCATTGGTTAAAAAGTGGAATACATGAATTCAGTGATGAATCGGAAAAATATGTTCAAGAAAAAGTAAAAAACTTTAATGAACAAGACATAGTAAATATTTTGTCTATAATAGAAGGACATTACTATGATAGAGGAACATTGGGACAGACAGCAGATATATTGATTAGTAATATACAGGATTCTGCAAACAAAATGTTTAATATAATTCTTAATTATAAAATAGACAGTGATATACGATATGATGCAGAGATTTTATTGGCACATCAGAGCAAAGAGTTTTATATTCGAAATAAAGAACTTATAAAGAATATGAAGAGCGAATACACTGAATTAATTGTGCAGTATATTGAGAAGTTTGGAGAGTTTGATTTGTATTAAAAGATTATATTAATGATTTTATAACATTTATTTTATGGACTCCAATCCTCATCCATAGCATCAGCCCAAGCCTGCAACTCGAAATCAAGAGAGTATCCAGTAGGATATTACAGCAAATAATAGTATAAAAACTGTTGAGTATATGGGTGTTAATGTTGAGTATAATGGTATGGAATTTGTGGAAGGTATTGAGAATGGGAGAAGAGCAGAAGAGGTAGCAATTTATAAAACATAGTAATTAGCAAAAGGTCGAATTCGTAAGCTAACATTGAGGTTTGATGAATTCAATTTTGCATTACGGAAAACATAAAATAAATATACGAGTCAGCCGATATAATATATTATAAAATATAAGTTCATAGATATAGTCAATATTTTTAATATATAAACATTTATAAATTTTAGAAATGTTTGGAGGTAATAATAAAATGAAAGAGCACTTAGAACCATTAACTATAGAAAGAAATTTTGATTTTTTTGTCTCGCATAAGTGGAATAATAAAATCAGTGATGAAGAGACAAAAAGAATTTGTGAACAATTAGTTTTATACCAAATTAATCCTATCGTAGATAAATATAGCTTAAAATATGGAGAAAGTATAGTAGCATTTATGGATGGCATCAAGAAATGCAATGGTGTGATATTACTAATATGTAATGATTACTTTTTTAGTATTAATTGCATGTATGAGGGGATTACAGCAATGAAAGATTGTAAAAATAAAACCATTATTCGTATAGTAGAGAGTTCAATTTTCAGTAATGATTTTAAAGGACGTGTAGCAAAATTTTGGGATGAATTCGATGAGACAAAAATGTTAGGGGAAGAAGATAAGCAAAAGCTTAAAAAAGTGCGTGACAATTACCAGGAATTTGTATTTTGGATAAGTGATACGAATGTTGTAAAAACAAATGATATTTTACAGTTTGAAAAAGAACTTAATAAACATATAGAAAAAGTTTTTTTAGAAGGTTCCCATTATTACGATATGGTTGAAGATTTGAATAGTTCGAAAAAAGTTGCGATTTCAAAGGTATGTGACCCTGTTGGCGAAGAATATTATTATTATAAAAATATTAATTACTTAATTCAAGATAGTCCAGTAGATTATTTTAAGTGTATATATAATTTTACACTTTCGTTGGAAAAATATGATACAAAAGAAAGAGTGGATATATATATTAATAATGTTGTAGGAATAGATAAAGGGAATTGTGGAGAAAATTTTTCGAAATATTATTTTGTTATTCCAAAACAAAATTCTTTGGATAATTTAGCATTTGAAGAAAAATTAGGTAAAGAAAAATCTGTAATAGAATATGATGAACGACGAATAGTTATTTATTTTTAATATGGAATAATTGATGTACCATAATAATTTATAAGAATAGGATTAACTTCCATAAAGCTGTGGTTGGTATTTTCAAGGAAAAGTTTAAGATTGAGAGCGTATCGAGTTACAATGTATTATGATGATCATAATCCGCCTCATTTTCATGCAGAGTAT
>ERZ773108.1690-NODE-1690-length-21059-cov-33.004666_pt1 | contig 21059 bp, 24 predicted proteins | sample MGYA00580570_ERZ773108 | MGnify/ENA primary metagenome ERZ773108 (study PRJEB29015, sample SAMEA2737840) | human gut metagenome | biome: human gut; feature: human-associated habitat; material: faeces | place: China | collected 2012 ...
ATATAAGAATGAATATTCAAAATATATAATGTAAGAAAGGAAAATTGGAAGAATGGAGAAGTATGAAATAATATTTGAAAGTGAAAATATTTTATATGTTAAAATTAATGAGAATTTAATTAATGATTATTTAATTATGGTTAATGACCCTGAGGTTCAAAAAGGTATTAGTCATAAAGCAAAAATATATACATATGAACAAGAATTAGAATGGGTAAAAGAAAAATTAAATGAAGATGCAATAATCTTTTCAATGATTGAAAAAGAAACTAATGAGTATATTGGAAATGTAGAAATTATGAAAATAATAGAAAATGTAGGAGAAATAGGAATAGCAATAACTCCATTAAAACAAAATAAACATTACGGTCAAGAAGCAATGAAATCAATTATTAATTATGCTTTAAATATAATGAATTTAGAAAATGTTGATTTAAATGTTCATAAAACCAATCCAAGAGCTATTCATTGTTATGAAAAAGTAGGATTTATAAGAGATGGTGTTGGTAAAACAGAAGAAGATATACATATGATTTATAAAAAAAGAAGGTGATAAAATGAATGCAATTGAAGTAAAAAACTTAAATAAAGAGTTTAAAACAAGAGTAAAAGAAAAAGATTTTAAAGGAAATATAAAAAATATATTTAAACCAAAATATAAAGTAAAAAAGGCAGTAAATAATATTAGTTTCTCGGTTGAAAAGGGTGAAGTAGTTGCTTTTATTGGACCGAATGGTGCAGGTAAATCAACAACTACAAAAATGCTTACAGGAATATTATATCCAAGTAGTGGTGATGTAAGTGTTATGGGAATAAATCCGGTAAAAGAAAGAAAAAAATTATCTTATGAAATAGGTACAGTTTTTGGACAAAAAGAACAATTATGGGTACATTTAACACCATATGATAATTTTAAATTTTTTGGAGCAATCTATGATATACCTGCTAAAGTAGTTGAAAAGAAAATAGAAGAATTTAATGAAATATTTGAACTACAAGATTTCATAAATATACCTGTTAGAAATCTTTCATTAGGTCAAAGAATTAGATGTGAAATAGTCGCATCTTTAATTCATGAGCCTAAAATATTATTTTTAGATGAACCAACAATTGGTCTTGATCCTGTTGTTAAAGAAAATATTAGGGTTTTAATAAAAAGATTAAACAAAGAAAAGAAAACAACTATATTTTTAACAAGTCATGATGTAGGTGATATAGAAAAACTATGCAAAAGAGTTATCATTGTAAATGATGGAAAAATAGTACTTGATGATACTATGGAAAATTTAAAATATCATTATTTAAATAAAAAAATAGTAGAAGTAAAAATGAAAGAACAAGTAAATTTAGATGATGAAGATGGAATTGTGATTTTAAAGGATAAAGGGTACAATTTAAAAATAGAAGTAGATACTACAAAAAGAGATATTAGTGATGTTATTAATTTACTTGATACTGATAAAATAATTGATATAAATATATCTAATATACCTCTTGAAGATATTATTTCAAGTATCTATAAGGGTGATAAATAATGAAAAAATATGTCTCTATATTTAAAATGAGTTTTTTAGATAGTTTTCAATATATACCATCAATATTATTTAAATTTATAAGTTATTTTCTTACAATGTTTATACTTACTAATGTATGGTCTTATATTTATAATGATCCAAATAAATTAATAAATGGTTATACACTTAATCAAATGATATGGTATTTATTAATTGCAGAAACTATAAATTATGGTTGTAGTTCTTTATGTCAAAAGGAAATTGAAAATGATATAAAAAACGGTGATATTTCATATAAAGTAAATAAACCATATAATTATGTTGGATATGTATTTTCAAGATATTTAGGAGATAGTATTATAAGATTTATTCTTTATTTTGTAGTTAGTTTTTTAATAGGTAATTTATTTGTTGGAAAAATTAATGTAAATTTAAATGTATTTAGTATATTAGAAATTTTATTAACTATAATTTTAGGTATATCAATAAATGGTTTAATAAAGATACTTATATCTTTATCAGCATTTTGGACAGAAGATTCATCACCATTTCACTGGATATATTCGAAAGTTATGTTAATATTCGGTATATTTTTTCCAATTGAAATGTTTCCTAAATTTTTAAGACCAATAATAAAATGTACACCAGTATTTGTAATATTATATGGTCCAGCAAAACTTATTTTAAGTTTTTCAAATAAATTATTTTTGAATGTTTTAGTCGCACAGATTATATATTTGGTAATAGTATTATTACTTATAATAATTATATATAGAAAGGGAGTGAAGAAGATAAATGTTAACGGAGGTTAAAAAAGAGATAAAATTAGTATTTTTATCTATTAAATATAATATAATGCGTCAAATGATTAATCCATTATCATTTACATTAAATGTAATATTTATGATGCTTAATAATGCTGCCTTTATTATTCAATGGATAATACTTTTTTCACTCAAAGATAGTTTTGGTGGATATGGATTTAATGAAATGATGTTAATATGGGGAATTTCATCTATGTCATATGGTCTTTCTTATATTATATTTGGTGGAGCATTTAATTTAGGGCAAACCATAGAAAATGGTGGATTAGATCAATATTTAGTTACACCTAGAAATTTATATTATAATGTAATTTCATCTTATTCTAGAGTATCAGCAATAGGTGATTTTCTATATGGTCTTGTATTATGTTTAATTTTCTATCCTAAATCAATATTACTATGCTTACTTTTTTCTATAATAGGAGGAAGTATAATGAAAGCGTTTGCAGTAATATTAAATAGTCTTGCTTTTTGGATTACAAGAAGCGATGATTTTGCAAATAGTTTGCTTGGGGCATTTATATCTTTTTCCTTATATCCAGACACAATATTTAGTAAATTTATAAGAGTATTAATGTATACTGTTTTACCAGTAGGATTTGCAGTATTTTTACCAGTTAATATAATTATGAATTTTAATATATATTATTTTATAATTGTAATATTATTTACAATTATGATAAATCAGACATCTCATTTAGTATTTAATAAAGGAATAAGAAGGTATTCGTCAAGTAATCTTATGATTTCAAGATAAAACTTGACATTATCTAAATAAAGTAATAAAATTTGTTTATATTTTAAATGACAAAGAAAAAGAAGTAGTAATATAATCTCTTATCTTAGTGATGTTCTCGGTTGGTGAAAGAGAATGATAATATTATATGAATGAATCTTTGAGTTATATCGTTTTTCAGCGTTAATGATTTAAAGTGCATAGAAATTCTATGAAGTCAGGTGGTACCGCGTTTAATCGTCCTTATTTTGTAGAATTTCTTTTTTATTAAAAAAGGAGGAAGAAAATATGAAAGAATATATTATTAATAAAATAACAAAAATACTTAATGTTAAAGAAGAACAAATTAAAATAGAAATACCATCCAAATCAAGTATGGGTGATTATAGCATTCAATGTGCTAACTTAAGAAATGAGAAATACAAAAATCCAATAGAAATAGCGACTATGATAAAAGAAAAATTTGAAGATACAGATTTTAATTTTTCTTCTATTAAAGTAGTTGGACCTTATATTAATTTTTATATTAATTATGATAAATATAGTAAACAAATTATTGAAGAAATTGAATCAAATAAAAATTATGGATCGTTAAATCAGGGTAATAATAATTCATTATTAATTGAACATACTTCAATTAATCCGAATGCAGAACCTCATATAGGAAGATGTCGTAATAGTCTTATTGGGGACTTTATGAGTAATTTATATGAATTTACTGGATATAAAGTTGAAAGACATTATTTTATTAATGATATAGGTAAGAAAATTGCATTATTAGTTATAGGTATTGAAACATATGGACTTAAAGATGATACATTTTCATCAATACTTGATACATATGTAAAAATAAGTAATCTTGCTAAAGAAGATGAATCTATTGATAAAAAGGCTTTTGATTATTTGAAATTAGTTGAATCTGGGAATAGAGAAATGGTTCAAAAGTTTAAGAAGATTACTGATAAATGTGTTAAAGGTCAATTAGCAATCTTTGATACATTAAATATTCATTTTGATGTGTTTACGCATGAATCTGATTTTGTTTATGATAATTATTTAGAAGAAATATTAAGTAAGTTAGAAAAAACTGGTAAACTTCATACGGATGCTTTAGGTCGTAAATATGTTGATTTAACTGGATATGATATTCCTACTAGAGAGCCTGTTTTAGTATTAACTCGTTCTAATGGGACATCTTTATATCCAATTAGGGATATTGCTTATTCAATTCATAAAGTAGAATTAAATAACAAAAATAACTTTGTTGTATTAGGTGAAGATCAAGAAACTTATATGAAACAAATTAGTGCTGTATTAGATATTTTAGGATATAAAGCACCTAAATTAATTTGTTATTCTTATGTACTTTTAAATGGTGGTAAGATGTCTACATCAGGTGGAACTGTGGTATTAGTTACTGATTTTATGAAAAATGTCAAAGAAACTTTATTAGATGAATTTAAAAAACGCAATAATGAAATATCTGAAGAAAAATTAAATATATTAGTTAATGCTTGTATTAAATTTACAATGTTAAACGTTTCAAAAAATAAAATAGTAAACTTTAATTTGAAAAATGCTACTAGTTTTACTGGTGAATCAGGAATGTATATTTTATATAGTATTGTTCGTATGAAATCTATTTTAAAAAATAATAATATAAAATTATCAGATAAAATTAAATTCAATAATGAAATTGAAAATAGAATTATAAAAGAATTATCTTTATTCCCAGAACAAATAAATGAAATATTGGAATCTAATGAACCAACTCATTTAACTAAATATATATTTAATTTAACTCAATTATTTTCTAAGTTTTATGAAGAAGTTAATATAAGTAATGAAGAAGATATAGTTTTAAAATCTTCAAGAATACGATTATTAAAATGTTTAATTGCAGTATTAACTAAATCTTTAAAAATACTTGGAATTGAGACAATTGATAAAATTTAAAATAGAGTATAATTATGAATATTAATATTAGAAAAGTCGAAGAACAAGATCTTAAGCAAGTAGCAGAAATTCATGTTAATGGATGAAAGAATGCTTATAAAAATTTAATTGATGATGATTATTTAAATTCATTATCGATAGAAAACAGATTAAATAAACTAAAGAAAAATTATAATACAAGTGGTTTTTTAGTAGCAATATTGAATGATGAAATTGTTTAATTTATTAGATATATATTTAGCAATGAATTTTCTAGTGATTATGATGTCGATTGTAAAGTATCTGCATTATATGTAAAAACATCATTAAAAGAAAATGATTTTATGGTGCTTATCAACTAATGAGTCTTCAATTCATTTTTACGAAAAGATGGGTGGTAAAATAATTGACCAAAAAGAAGAATTGATAGGGGATAAAAGGTATTTTGAAAGCGGATTTAAGTTTGTTTTATAAAATTTGACTTATTTGACCTATTATGATAATATAACACTCACAAAAAAGGGGTGTTTTTTTGATGGAAAGAATAAAAAGCTTAAAAGAACAGATTGAATCACTTGATAAACTAAAAATAGATGAAGCCAAAGAATTATATAAAAAAGCAATTAATTCATCGGATGAAAAACTAAAAAAATTATATTTTGATAAATTAATATTAGGAACTATGTATGTTGTTTATAACTATATTGAAAGAAATGGTTTAGAAATATTCCAAAGTTCTCAATACGATATTGATGATATTCAAAGTGCTTTTATAGAATTATGGATTAAAAAAATTAAAAATGGAGAATTATTAAATGTTGATAGTTATTCAAATATGTTTACTTCAAAATTCTATAATGATATATGTACTAATTTAATTGGTGATGAAATGCCAATTTATGAACAATCTGGTATTCCAGTGGAGTCTTTTGTCGATTTATTTTATATATTTATAGAATTAAAAAATTCTGGTAAAAAATTTGATTTTGATGATTTAATGAATGCTTTTAATCAGGAAAAACATTATTCTATCCAAAGGGTCCCACATCTTCAAGAATATAGTAATTTAATGTTAATATTTGAAAATATGTATAATAATCTAAATTTTGATAAAACTGAAGATTTGGAAGTGACAAAACGTAAAGTAAGAATTTATATAAAATTATTTATTAATAATGGAGAATATGAAAATATATCAGATGATATGGTTGCTGCCGATAATACTGAAGATATTGTAGATAAAGTTATGTATGAAAAATTTATTAAGGATGTTGATGATGTAATAACTGATGAAAAAAAAGAAAGAAATCATATATCAAAGATTTGGTATAGGTGGAGATTCTCCAAAGCTATTAGATGAATTAAGTGAGCAATTTGGTGTTACATCTGATATGATAAGACAAATAGTGGCAAAAACATTAAGAAATTTAAGAATGTCAGATAAAATAAAAAAGTATGCTAAGTAAGGGGGGGAAAATAATATGAAAAATATAGATGCTTCTTTAATAGAAAAGTATATTAATGGAGATGACTTAGGAGAATATTCAATAGAACAATTAGAAAATGATAAAGATTTTATGACTAGTGTAATTAATTATACTAATGACGTTAAAATGTATTCATTATGTTCTGATGAATTAAAAAAGGACTATGAGTTTGTTAAATATTTAGTATTAAAATTCAAAAATAATCCTGATTATATTACAAAGATTGCCGATTATTATTTTGGTAATAGTGATATAGATATAGAAAGAATAGAACTTGGTATTATTATGGAAAAAATATTACCGCAAGATTCAGAAATAGAAAGACTAATATCACAAAATTTGAAGTATAAAGTTTTAAATGATATTGAATATAGTTCAGAAAAATTTGAAATAAATGTTGCAAAAGCATCTGATCCAAGTTTAGAATCTAAGATTGGAAAGGGATTTTTAGCAGTGTTTGATTCATATAATGATAGTGATATTATATTAGATTATTATGCTAAGCGTTTTCTTGATGATATAATTGAAGAAAATGATATTGATTTTGAAAAAATGTTACATAATCAGTTTAAGTCTGCTGATAAGATTAAAGAAGTAGGAATAAATAACTATATAATTAATTTTATAAGTTGCTATGATTCAATGCTTAGTCAATATATGAGTACACACTTAGATTTGATTAAACCTGTAGCAAATAAAATAAAAAATATTCAAGATAATTGGGATTCATATTTAATTAAAGATGAAAAAGAAAGATATAACAATATGTTAGATATGGTACATTATTATATGAGTACCGCTATTAGCTATATGGAAGAAAATGATATATTATATTTTGTAGCTAAAGAACTAGGTATTACTGAAAAAATAAAAGAATATGATGATATTATTGAACTAGATGTGTATGATGAAGAATTAGTTGATGATATGATAAAATTTGATATAGAACAAAGTTTAAAAGAAAGATTAGTATATTTAAAAGTTAAAAAAATAATTATAAATCAATTATTTGCTAAGAAGCCATTAGATTTAGATTCACTAGTTAATGAAAAGAAATATAATAATAGTAATAGTAATAATAATGGTAGTGAAAATTCAAAATGTAAAATAATTAAATTAACTCCAAATGATAAAAAATAATTATATTAAGTTTAAGATTAATAAAAATGTAAACTTATTAATCTTTTTCTATGTAAAGTGTGTAAATATATGGTACAATTATATATAGTAGAAATGTAAATAAAATTGGAGGCGAATAATATGGCAATAGAATTATATAAACATAATAAAAAAGCGTATAGCAATGTTTTAGAACACTTTGAAACTACAAATAGAACTTGTGTTGTTCATGCAACTGGTACAGGAAAAAGCTTTATTTCATTAAAATGGTTAGAAGATAACAAAGATAAAAAGTGTTTGTTTTTAGCACCAACACATGCTATTATTGATCAATTTAAAACTCATATTGAAGATAATGGATTAAGTTTAAGTGATTTTCCTAATCTAGAGTTTGAATTATATACTAATGTAAATAATAGAATAGCAGACAATAAATACGATTGTATAGTTATGGATGAATTTCATAGATGTGGAGCTAAAGAATGGAGTAAAGGCATAAATAAATTACTTGATAATAATGAAGATGCAAAAGTTTTAGGTTTATCTGCAACTCCAATTAGATATTTAGATGATAATAGAAATATGGCAGATGAAATATTTGATGGAGATATTGCATCTAAAATATCTTTGGCAGAAGCAATAGCAATGGGTATATTACCACCACCTACATATATTACATCTATATATTCTTTTGATGATGAAATAGAAAAAATTCAAGGTAAAATAAATAAATATAAAAATAAAGAAGAACGAGAAGAATTACAAAAAAGATTAAATGAAGCAAAACAAGAAATTGAAAAATCAAGAGGATTATCAGAAGTTTTTGAAAAGTATATAACAAATACTAAAGGAAAATATATTGTTTTTTGTAAAGATAAACCTCATATGGAGTTAATGAAAGAAAAAAGTAACGAATGGTTTAAAAATATAAATAAGATAAAAGTAAATGATGTTTATTATGAAAAAGGTAGAGAATTTAATAAATATGAAATAGATAGTTTTGAAAACAATGAAAGAGATGAATTAAAACTATTGTTTTCAATAGAAATGTTAAATGAAGGAGTACATGTTAAAAGTATTGATGGAGTAATAATGTTTAGACCAACATCATCACCAATAATTTATTTTCAACAATTAGGTAGAGCATTATCAGTAGGGCATAATGCACATCCTATTGTATTTGATGTCGTTAATAACTATGAGTGTTTAGATCAAATTCATAAATTAAAAGATGAAGTTGCAAGAATTATAGGAACTGGTTCTAGTACTGGTATTGGCGACATTTTAGATAATTTTAAAATTATAGATTGTAATAAAGATATTAGAGAAATATTAGATAAATTAGATGATGATTTAGAAATAACTTTTGATGAACGTTTAAAAGAGGTTGTAGATTATTTAAAAAGTGAAGAAGGTCAAAATATAATATATGTAAAAAAAATAAATAAAAAATTCTCATCAGGTTCTGATATGTCAAATTGGTTAAGATATAATAAACAAAAAATAATAGAGGTATCAAATGAAAATGAAGATGCACTATATATTGCTCAAAGATTTGAATGGTTGGAAGAAAAAGTAGTGTTATCATTTGACCAACGTTTAAAAGAAGTAGCAGATTATCTAAAAAGTGAAGAAGGTCAAAATATAACAGAATATTCTACAATAAATAAAAAATTCTCATCAGGTACTGATATGGTAAATTGGATAAATGGTAATAAACCAAAAATAATAGAGGTATCAAATGAAAATGAAGATGCACTATATATTGCTCAAAGATTTGAATGGTTGGAAGAAAAAGTAGTGTTATCATTTGACCAACGTTTAAAAGAAGTAGCAGATTATCTAAAAAGTGAAGAAGGTCAAAATATAACAGAATATTCTACAATAAATAAAAAATTCTCATCAGGTACTGATATGGTAAATTGGATAAATGGTAATAAACCAAAAATAATAGAGGTATCAAATGAAAATGAAGATGCACTATATATTGCTCAAAGATTTGAATGGTTGGAAGAAAAAGTAGTATTATCATTTGACCAACGTTTAAAAGAAGTAGCAGATTATTTAAAAAGTGAAGAAGGTCAAAATATAACAGAATATTCTACAATAAATAGAAAATTTTCATCAGGTTCTGATATGTCAAATTGGTTAAGATATAATAAACCAAAAATAATAGGGGTATCAAATGAAAATGAAAATGCACTATATATTGCTCAAAGATTTGAATGGCTTGAAGAAAAGTTAGACTGGAGCGGAATGTATGAACTTGCAAAAGCATATTCAGAATCTCATAATGGCTCTTTAAAAATTTCACAAAATTTTAAAACAGTAAATGGATATGAATATGATGAAGATGGAATAGCTTTAGGATCATGGATTGCGACTCAACGAGGAGTATATAAAGGACAAATGAGAGGTATTTTAACAAAAGAACAAATAAAAATGCTAGAAGATATAGGAATGATATGGTTTGATGATAAAACAGATGATAAATTACAATCTCAAATAATAGATGAAAAAAATAAATTAAAGAAACAAAAAGAAATATTAAATAGATTTAATAGTTTATTAAATAACTATGATGGAGAATCTTTACCATCAAAAGAAGATATGAATGATGACTTTATTGATCAATTAAATAGGATGACGAGGTAGATAGAATGATAGAATTTTTTAAGAATGAATTAAATTGTAGTAATGTTCCAAAACAAGTTATAGATTTTTATAATAAGTATGATGGAAAAAGATTAACTATAAATGAAATATTTAGTAAAGAAGAAATAAAACAAGAAATAAATGGATATTTTAAAGAATTTCTTAATAGTGGAATAAAACATAATGAAAATGATATGCTTATTCCAATAGCAGATGATGGTATGGGTGGATATTATGCTTTTATAGGTAATAAACAAGATGAAAATATATATTATTTTGATCATGAGTTCCCTTTAGATGATCCTGAAATTTATACAATAGAAGATATACTTAATATGGATAAGGAACTTAATAAAAATTAGGAGGAGATTTAGATGGAATTAAGTAACATAACAAATAAATATATTGCTACATATTTTGAACAAAGCATACCTTATTATGAATTTAGTAAAGAAGTAATGGAAGAAGATATTTGCGATAGAGAAATAAGTAAAATTTACCATGAAGATTTAGTTTTAAGTAAAGAAAATTATAATATGTAAAAAAAAGGATATTAAGAGAACTAAAAGAACTTTTAAATATAGATAAAGATGAATATGATAAAGAATATTTACCATTAATATTATATAAAGATTGTGTAAGGGAAAATTATGATGGAAGGTAAAAAAATATGAATATAATATATAGAAAAGCTATAGAAAAAGATTCAAGAGAATGGAATGAAATTGTAAATAGAGTATGGAGAGATGCTTATAAAGATATTTTTCCAGAAGAAGTATTTATAGATAAAGAAAATAGAATAGAGGAGAAGAGAAAACAATTTATAGAAAAATTAGTTAATAATAAAAATACGATTTTATATGTTGCTGAGTGTGAAAATAAGATAGTAGGTATTATGATAGGTGAGATAAATTCTGGATATAAATACTTTCATAATGAATATGCAGATTTAGTTGGATTATATATTGATCCAAAATATCAAGGGATGAAGATTGGTACTAACTTAAAAAATATATTTGAAAAATGGGCAAAAGAGAATGGTGCTACTAAATATATGATTGGTGTTTTGAAAGATAATATAAATGCTAGAAAAGTATATGAAAGTTGGGGTGGAAAGCTTTCTGAATATGAATCTGACTTTGTAAAACTTGGTGTGAATTACAAAGAAGTATTTTATACATTTGATTTGTAAAATTTAGGTATAAAATTATGATTATATAAATATAAAAAAAGTAGTGAAAAAATGATAATTAGAAAAGCGAAAAAAAGATATAGATAATGGTTTATTAAAAGTATATATTGAAGGATATAAGCATCATTATAATGGTAGACCAGATATATTTCTTAATAAAAGCGATGACGACCTAAAAGAAGATTTAATTAAAATAATAAATGAATCTAACATTTTAGTATTAGATGATAATAAGGTAATAGGTTTAATTGTATATAAAATAATTGATAAATTCTATAAGAAAATATTTATAGATCAAATTGTAATTGATAGTAGTCAAAGAGGTAAAGGATATGCTAAGATGTTGATTGATAAAGTAAACGAAATAGCTAAAAAAGAAAATTGCAAAAGTATAGAACTTGGTTGTTGGGCATTTAATAAAAATGCATTTGATATGTATAAACATATTGGATTTAGTGAACAGAGTATAAAGTTTGAAAAAAAGTTAAATAATTTTTTTGTTTTCTTTATAGTGAAGGTGTTAGAAATATCAAAAAAATAGTTTAAATTTAGTAAAAAATAAGTAATAAGGAGAAACTATGTTAGAAAAGAAACAAATAGATAATGAAAATTTTGTACTTTATTCACCTGATAGTTTAAAGTATATAACAGATAAATTAGAAGGTATATTAAATGATTCAGTATTACTTTATAAAGATTTATTTGATGTTACTAGTTTTAGAAAAGTACAAATTAATTACTTTGATGATAAAAATAAGTTTAAAGAATATGTTTATAGTTTAAGAGGAGAAAGAAATTCTCTTCCTGAATATGCACAAGGTGTATTTGATAGAGGAATGATTACTGCTTTTATAAGACCTGATATTCCTATTAATTCGGATTTATATAAAAATAAACTACATATGTCATCACATGAATTATTTCATATTATGAATAGAGAAATTATATTGAATAGTAGTTACAATAGAATAGTATGGTTTGATGAAGGTATGGCACAGTATTTCTCTAAAGAGTTTGAAGATTATGATATAAAAGATATATATAATAAAACATTAGAAACAACAAAAAGAATACCTGATTTAAATAGTTTAAAACACGGTAATAGTTTTAAAAATGAAGAATATGATGGTTACTTATTAAGTTATTTATCAGTTAGGTATTTGTATGAAACATTAGGTAAAGATAAATTTAAAGAACTTATACATAATGAAAAAGAAATATTGAATTATGGTAAAAGTGTAATAGAAGATTCTTTTAATTATTTTGATAATAAATTTGTTAAAAGTATCAAGAAATAATTCAAAATTTGCCAAAAAAAAGATTTTTAACTTAAATCAGATGTTTTTAATTGTAACTAAATATCAATATTTATTTTCTTATAAAACTGTTATATAATAGAATAAAAGAAGGGTAAAAATTATGAGAGAATTAAGAGATTTATATGATGAATTTGGTAATAAGACAGAATTAACTTATTATAAAGGTGATGAAATACCAAAAGGATATTATCCAATGGTTGTTATGATTGCAATAGAAAATAGTGAAGGTAAATTTTTAATGCAAAAAAGAGTACCAGAAAAGGGTGGAGATTATGGTGTAACTGGTGGACATCCAAAATCTGGTGAAACACCATATGAAGGGATTATTACAGAAGTAAAAGAAGAACTTGGTATTGATATTAGTAAATATGATATAACTGAATTTGATTCTGGTTGTGCTGGTAAAGATTGTTATAAAATGTATTATGTAAAAGCAGATTTAGATATTGCAGATTTAAATATACAAAAAGAAGAATTAACTTTGGTAAAATATTTTAGTATGCAAGAGTTAGAAGAAATGGTAGAAAATAAAACTCTTAATCAGGATCAAGTAGATTTCTTTATAAAGTGTAAAGAGTTTATTGAAAAAAATAAAAAAATATGATATTCTGAATACAGATGAAGGAAACTTCATAAAATAAAAAAGGATACGTTTGATTGCGTGAATCAAATGTAATCCCTTTCTGGATTTCATCTGAAATAAGCATTAGCTTAAATCAGATGTCTTTTTCTTATAAAAGAATTAACAAAATAATTACTAGTATAAGGAGTCTAATTATTCTATGCAAAGATTTTTCTTTCTTAGACATAATATCACTCTCCTTTCGTAACCCCTGATGAGGTTCCAAAAGGTAAAACATCTGATATTTCAAACGTATCCCAATTGATTATAATAAGCAAATGTTTAATTATCAATAAAAAAGTTAACAAAAAATTAATAAAACAAGCCTTAAAAAGCTTGTTTTCATATGCTAAAAATGGAGAGTATAATTTGTTAGTTGCATCCTTTATTAACTGCGCCAAAACCCCAGAATAATAAGAAAATTATAAATACTACTATAATAATCCCCCAAACAAAACCATAACCGCCATTATTTTGTTGGTAACCATAACCTTGATATGGGTATGGATATTGATAATACATAATATATCTCTCCCTTCAATATATTATATTTAAATTTATTCAAGTTCGTGATAATAAATATCTATTTCTTACAATATTGTAAGATTTAATTATATAAAAATATAGTATAATAATATTCAAGGGAGACAAAAAAATATGAAAAAAATCATGATTGTAGAAGATGATGAAGTAATTAAGGATGAACTTAGTGAATTACTTAAAAATTCATCATATTTAGTAGAAAGTATTAAAAATTTTGAAAAAGCAAAAGAAGAAATATTTAAATATAATCCTGATTTAATACTTTTAGATATAAATATTCCATATCTTAATGGAGAACTTTTATTAAAAGAAATAAGAAAAGAAAGTAGTGTACCTGTAATTATGGTTACAAGTAAATCAGGAGAAATAGATGAAGCATTATCAATAACATATGGTGCAGATGATTATATAACAAAACCATACAATCCAACTATATTACTTTTAAGAATACAAAATATATTTAAAAGAATTAATCAAAATAATAATGCATTAAAATATAAAGATATAATAGTTGATTTAAATAAATCAGAATTAAAAAAAGATGATAAAGTATTAGTTCTTACTAAAAATGAAATGATAATATTTTCATATTTATTAAACAATAAAGAAAAAATAGTATCTCGTGATGAACTTATGACATATTTATGGAATAATGAAGAATATATAAATGACAATGCATTAACAGTTAATATAAGTAGACTTAGAAGTAAATTATCAAATTTTGGTTATGAAAATATAATAGAAACAAGAAAAGGACAAGGGTATATATTACTATGAAATTAAGTGAATATTTAAAAGACAAAGTATATTTTATAATCGTAAATCTAATATGTATATCTATAATAATTTTATTATTACTTGCGTTTAAAGTGCGCTTTAGTTTAATTATGGTAGTTACATTTTTATTGATAACTGAAAATATTTTATTATTAATGATAGATTATTTTAGAAAGAAAACTTTTTATACTTCTTTAAGTCAAAAACTAGAAGAATTAGATAAAAAATATTTAATATTAGAAATGATGAGTAGGCCATCATTTTATGAGGGAAAAATATTGTATGATACTATTTATGAAACTGATAAATCAATGATAGAAAATGTTAATGAATATTTATCAAATATAGAAGACTTTAAAGATTATATTGAAATGTGGATTCATGAAGTAAAAATACCAATATCAAGTTTAGTATTAATGAGTCACAATCATAAAGAATTAAATAACACTTATATTAATGAAGTAAAAAAATTAAATGATTATGTGGATCAAGTTTTATATTACGTTAGAAGTAATTATGCAGAAAATGATTATATTATAAAAGAAAATAATTTAGACAAAATTATAAAAGATGTTATTTTGAAAAATAAGGATGAATTACTTTTAAACAATATAAATATAGAAACAAATATAAAAGAAAATAAGGTCTTAACAGATTCAAAATGGCTTGAGTTTATATTAAATCAAATTATAAACAATAGTATAAAATATAAAAAAGATAATGACTCAATTATAAAAATAGAATCATTAAAAGAAAATGCTAAAACAATTTTGAGTATTTATGATAATGGAATAGGAATAAATAAAAAAGATATAAAAAATGTATTTAAAAAATCATTTACAGGAGAAAATGGTAGAAATTTATCAAAATCAACTGGAATGGGACTTTATATTGCAAAAAGGTTATGTGATAAATTAGGGCATAAAATATTAATTGAATCAGAAAAAAATGAATACACTATAGTTAAAATTATATTTGGGAATAATGATTATTACAAAATAGATAACTAACTTACAAAATTGTAATATTAGGTAATACAAAACAAACGACAATAATTTATTTATCTACTAAAATGAGATGTAGAAGGGAATGATTTTATGGAAAATATTTTAAAAATAGAAAAAATTGAAAAGTATTATGGTAATAAATCAAGTCTTACAAAGGCAATTGATAACATTTCATTTTCTGTAGATAAGGGTGAATTTATTGCAATAATGGGAGCATCTGGCTCAGGAAAAACAACACTATTAAATTGTATATCTACAATTGATAAAGTATCATCAGGTCATATATTTGTAGGTAACACTGATATTACTAAATTAAAAGGAAATAGTTTAAATAAATTTAGAAGGGAGAAACTTGGTTTCATATTTCAGGATTTTAATTTATTAGATACATTAACATCATATGAAAATATAGCACTTTCTTTATCTATTCAAAATGTTAATTCTAAAGAAATAGATGATAGAGTTAAAAAAGTAGCAAGAGAACTTGATATAGAAAAAATATTAAATAAATATCCATATGAGTTAAGTGGTGGACAAAAACAAAGGGTAGCGAGTGCAAGAGCAATAGTAACAAATTCAAAATTAATTTTGGCAGATGAACCAACTGGTGCACTTGATTCTAAATCATCAAAAATGTTACTTGAAAAATTTAATTTTTTAAACAAAGAACTTTCTGCAACTATATTAATGGTTACACATGATGCATTTACCGCAAGTTATGCAGATAGAGTAATATTTATAAAGGATGGCAAAATATTTAATGAAATTAATAAGGGTGATGAAACAAGAAAAGAATTCTTTGATGAAATAATTGATGTAGTAACTCTTTTAGGTGGTGACTTAAACGATGCTCTTTAAACTTTCAATAAAAAATATACAAAAAAGTATTAAAGACTATGCCATCTATTTTCTAACTTTAGTTTTAGGTGTTGCTATATTTTATGTATTTAATTCAATAGAAAGCCAAACAGTAATGATGAAAGTATCTAGTAATACTTTAGAAATAATAAATCTTATGAATCAATTACTTTCATCAGTTAGTGTATTTATATCCTTTATATTAGGTTTTCTAATTATTTATGCATCTAGATTTTTAATAAAAAGAAGAAATAAAGAATTTGGTATATATTTAACACTTGGAATGAGTAAAAGAAAAATATCTTTAATACTATTTTTTGAAACACTTATAATAGGTATTTTATCTTTAGGTGTTGGACTTTTAATTGGATTTCTCTTATCAGAATTAATGAGTTTATTAGTCGCAAATTTATTTGAAGCAGATATGACTAATTTTAGATTTATATTTTCATCAAGTGCTGCACTTAAATGTTTAATATATTTTGGAATTATGTATTTAATTGTTATGATATTTAATACAATAAGTGTTAGTAAATGTAAACTTATTGATTTAATTAATTCAAGTAAAAAGACTGAAAAAATAAAATTAAGGAATCCTATTCTTTGTGTGATTATATTTATAATCGCATGTGCTATGCTTATTTATTCATATTACTTTGTTACAAGTGATAGTAAATTAAGTGGTGATATAACTAGTCTATATATTCCAATTGTTTTAGGAGCTTTATCTACATTTTTAATATTTTGGTCATTATCAGGTCTTATATTAAAAATAGTAATGAATATGAAAGGTTTATATTATAAAGGATTAAATAGTTTTACATTAAGACAAGTTAGTAGCAAGATTAATACCACTGTATTTTCAAGTACAATAATATGTTTAATGCTTTTTATAACAATATGTTTTTTATCAAGCTGTTTATCAATTAAAAATTCACTTACTGGTAATATTGATGAATTATCTAAAGTTGATGTAGAAATTATAAAAGATAGAAATGTAACAGATGATTTTATAAAGGATTATGAATTAAATGATGAAATTATTGCGGATACAAAGATTGATATTTTAGAAACATTAAAAAATAATAATATTGATAAAAATAATTTTAAAGATATGCTTATAGTTTATTATTATAAGACTAATTTAACTCTTCAAGATACATTAGGTGATGCATATGAAGAAGTAAAAGAAAAATTTCCTCTTATGAATTTTTTTGTTAAAGAAAATATAATGAGTATTAGTGATTATAATAAAGTTGCTAAATTATATGGTAATAAAACATATACATTAAAAGAAAATGAATATATTGTTATTGCTGATTATAATTCAATGATAGATATTAGAAATAAGGCATTAAATAAAAATTCTAAAGTTACAGTAAATGATAATGTTCTTACTCCAAAATATAGTGAATGCAAATATGGATTTGTAGATGTTGGTGCGCAGCATTTAAATAGTGGAATTATTGTAGTACCTGATAATGTTGTTAATGAAAATATGCCTAAAAAGGAAATTTTACTTGCTAATTATAATGCGAATGCAAAAGTTGAAAAACAAAAAATTAATTCATTAATAAATAATTTAGAGAATACATATAATAAAACTAATTTAGTTTCATATAATACAAAAATTGATATGTTAGAGTCATCAATAGGACTTGGCGCGCTTGTTACATTTATTGGTTTATATTTAGGAATAATATTCTTAATATCAAGTGCTGCAATACTTGCTTTAAAAGAATTATCTGAATCAACAGATAATAAAGAGAGATATAAAATGATTAGAAAATTAGGCGCAGATGAAAAAATGATCAATAAAGCATTATTTAATCAAATATTTATATTCTTTATGATTCCTTTATCACTTGCTATAGTTCATTCAATATTTGGTATAAAATTTGCAAAAAAAATACTTGGAACTATGGGTATTAGTGGTCTTACTTCATCAATTACTATGACATTTATATTTTTAGTTTTAATATATGGTGGATATTTCTTATTAACATATTTTGCTAGTAAGAATATTATAAGAGAAAGATAATATGAAAAAGTTTATAATAGTTATATTTGTTATAATTTGCACTATATTTTTAACTGGTTGTTCAAAAGATAGAGTAATAAAAATTTTTGATGATGCAAGTAAAAAGTTTGGCGATGAAATTCTTACTAAGGATAATGATTTAATAGGTAAAAGAAGTTTTGGTATAGATCATTATACTGGAACTTATGTGTCAAATTACGAAAAATCTAGTAAAAAAGAAACTATTTTTGGTGGTACTACTTTAAATAGAGATGAAGATAATATTCATATAAAAATATATCTTGAAAAAGTATCAGGTGAAATAACTATAAAAATGAATTTAGTTCAAGAAGAAAAAATATTGACTAAAGATAGTGGTTTATATGAATTTGATTTTAATGTAAAAAGTGGTAGTAATTATTTTGTTATTGATACAAATGATTTTACTGGAAATGTTGATATTTTAATTAATTAAAGTAAACAATTATGTTTGCTTTTTTTGTGGTATAATTAAAAAAAGGATGGTGTGTTATGAATTATATAAATGATAGAGTAGTTATTGTTGAAAAGGAAAGAATAAATGTATATGCCAAGGAGTCAGGCAAGAATCATCAATGCTATTTAGATGAATTTGCGAAAAAGCATGGATATGATTATTCGACTATGGATTATTTAGCAAGAGAAGGTAATTGTATCTTTGAAATGATGGGACCAATAGAAAATGAGTTTTATATTATAAGCTATATGCCAAAGGAATTAACTGATATGCAGTTATATTTTCTAGAATCAATGGATGAAACTTTTGAGAATGCCAATAGAATAGAGGCAATTAAAGTATCTGATAAGGATTTAATACATTTTGATTCAAAAGGACAAAATGCAGGAAAATATTTTAATGATACTATTATAGGTTCATATTATAAAAATGATGTTGTAAAAAAATTATAAATATATAATTAATGTAATTATTATCATTTAAATGAATATTATTAATTACAAGGTGATAATAATGTTTAAAGAAATATATGAAAAAATAATTAACGATAAAGAAATAATAGCTAGATATGAAAATATAAGAAGGTTTGAAGATAAAACTGGTGGATGGGCATATCATGATTTAAATCATATAAAAAGAGTAGAAAAAATAATAGATAATGTACTAAATAAATTAGAATTTGATGAAGAATTTATTTATAAAGAAAAGATAGCATGTATACTTCATGATACAGGTGCTATTTTGGGAAAAGAAAATCATGCTTATAGAAGTTATTTATTTGCAAAAGATTATTTTATTAATAATGATATAAAATTTGATGATATTAATTTAATACTTGATGCAATTAAGAATCATAGTGATGGCTTTGAAACAGATAATTTATATGGAATAATATTGATATTTGCAGATAAACTTGATATGACAAAAGGAAGACTTTCATATTATGGAAAAAAGGTTAAAGGTAATAAAGAATATAGTCATGTAAATGATATTGATATAACTATAGAAAATAACAATCTTAAAATAAATTTTATTACGGATGGTGAAGTTAATTTAAAAGAAATAAATGAATATTATTTCACTAAAAAAATATTTAAAGGAGTAGAATTATTTTCAAATAAGCTAGATTTAAAATATATTTTATTAATGGATAACAAAGAATGGAAAATATAAATGAATAATACTATTTTAGTATTATCTTTTTTTTGATATAATTAACTTATAGTAGGTGAGAAATATGCAAAATACAACATTATACTTAATAAGACATTCTATAAAATATGATATAAAAGATATTGTAGAAAATTATAATACAAGTGATAGTGAACAAATAAAAAATGAAAAACTCATTTTATCTATTGAAGGTGAGAGAAGAGCAGAGATTTTATCTAATGAAAAAGAACTTCAAAATATTGATATAGTATATGCAAGTGTGTTAGTTAGAACTCTAGAAACTGCTAAATACTTACTTGAAAAACAAAATTTAAAAATAAATTTGGATAATAGACTAGATGAAAGAAGAAGAGGTAGACCTAATGATGATATTTATCCGGATTGGTTTACTAAACAATTTTTAGATGAAAATTTTAAAACAGTAGGTGGAGAAAGTCAAAAAGATGTAAGAAAAAGAATGGATGAAGTAATAAGTGAAATTATAAAAAATAATAAAGGTAAAAGAATTGCTATATTTTCTCATGGATATGCAATAATATATTACTTACTTAAATACTGTAAATTAATTAGTGTTAATGCTGATAGAAATATTACTTTTTCATTTAATGATAAAGTTGTATTTGATAAAAAAATATCTGCTCCAGAAGTATTTAAACTAGTGTTTGATAGTAATGATAAAGTTATAAGTATTGAAAATTTAGAATTTGATGATTTAAAATAGAAGGTGAAATTATGAAATATATAGATAGTGTTGATAAAAGAGTATTAGATTATTTTAATGT
>ERZ773108.1693-NODE-1693-length-21042-cov-6.432696_pt1 | contig 21042 bp, 20 predicted proteins | sample MGYA00580570_ERZ773108 | MGnify/ENA primary metagenome ERZ773108 (study PRJEB29015, sample SAMEA2737840) | human gut metagenome | biome: human gut; feature: human-associated habitat; material: faeces | place: China | collected 2012 ...
ATATTCTGAATATAAGTTGATTCCTGCAGTGTCTCCTGCTGTTCCTCCGATGGATTCAGTCTTTTCACCAGGTAATCACTCCATTTAAAGAACTCTTTTGCAGCCACAGTGACAGCCATACCAGTACAGATTACTGCTGCTGCAATCAATAATCGTCCACTGATTTTTTTTCTTTTGTATTTTTTATCAACTGAATCCGCCTGTTCAATCTGTTTTAGTGTATCTTCAAATTTATTATGAAAATCCTGTGGTACTTCCGGTGCGATATTATTCCATTTCTTCTCTAACATGACATTTTCCCCTTTCCTGTTATTCTCTTTAATTGCTTGCTGTTTTTCCCAGTTGCCGGTCTTTTCTCTTCTTCGGATAACTGCACCTTCAAAAACTCTCTTGCACGTGAAAGTCTGCTTTTGATCGTTCCTTCCGGAATATCCAGAGCCTCACTGATCTCTTTCTGTGAGAATCCTTCTAAATAATACAATGTTACCAAAATCCTCAGATCCTCCGGAAGTTCCATAATCGCCATATACAGATGACTGTATCTGTCCTCCTCAGTCAGCCTCATATTGTCCATATATTCTTCATATGGAATAACATTTTTTCTTTTCCGAAGAATCCCATTGCATTCATTGATCAATATCTTTGTGATCCATGTTCGAAAATACTTTTCTTTCTTTAAGGTGGGAAGTTTCTCATATGCCTTAAGAATTGTTTCCTGCACAGCATCCCCACAATCAGAGTCATTCTTCAGAATGGACTTTGATATATGATACAGCATGGCTTCTGCATCCCGAACCTCCTTAATAAATATATCTTTTGTCATAACTTTGTCTTCTCCTTTTGTCCAGCCGAATTACTACACGTGTTTGCTTTTTTACTTTTACACTAATTAGATGCACCGAGAAGAGAATTGGTTCTCATAAAATTATCTCAGGATTTTGTAATGTAAAAAATACAGTTTGCACATATACAATGATACAATAAAAATATAAAAATTATAGCAATTCCTACACGAAAGGGGTCATGTTTTATGAGAAAAAGAAACAATTTTATTTCTGTGTTTACTATGTTTCTGGCAATTGGTTTTGCAATTATCTTCTCCATACCCGTAAAAGCAACGGCAAATGGGGTCCAATTAAAAGCAAATCGGACATACACAGCATATGATGTTACCGGTGATGGAACGAAAGATAAAATCAGAATCAGAGCATCCAATCAAACCGACGATGAAGCATATTCGTCACTTACTGTATCGGTTAATGGAAAAACAGCTTACAGATTAAAAAATACACGTTTTTATAATGTTATAGCAAATATTTATACATTGAAAAACGGACAGCCGTTTTTATATCTCTATGCACCAGCCGAGAATGGTGACGGACCTGTATGTGCATTATTAAAATACACAAACGGAAAGTTCAGAAAGGCCCTTGATTTCACTGAGATTATGGCAGGATACGGAAACCATCGCATAGGCGAAGTTACCAACTTAAAAGGAAATAAGATTGTAATTACAGAGAGCATCGTTTCTTATTCTCTTGGTATCAATGCAATTAATTTCACCTACAAATATGTCAATGGAAAATTTGTTCCGACAAGCAGATATGGCTCCTATAAAGAAATATATTCCGCAGACGGAAGCAGCCGATATTTCACAGTAAACAGTGATCTTCCGACATATACCAGACCAGATGCTACTGCGGTGAACACGACACTGAAAACCGGATCATTAACAAAAATCATTAAATGCGCACTCATAAACGAAAAGATGTATATTCAGTTAGAATGCGATGGAGAAATCTACTGGATTAAAGCGCTGGAAAATCCACCAATTTCTGATAACGAAAGACAATTTATGGAAGTTAGATATGCAGGATGATATCATAAGAGGATGTCGGTTAATACCACATTTCGACATCCCCAGTAGTAATTGAAAGATGAAATTTATTTTTTGCCGCAAAATGAAGATAGTTTAAACTTTTACAAAAAAATCATAGGTTTAATTCCCAAAAGCCACCAAGAGATTTTTCTTATCTCCTGGCAGCTTCTCTTCATTATATCATTAAATTATTGTACAACACTCATGCTTTCATCGATCCAGTTCTGAACCATCGCAGCACTTACTTTAAGATAGTGGGCTATTTTTTCAGCTTTCATTCCATCCGCAGCCATGGACAAAGCAGTTTCTTTTGCCTGTGGCACCACGATTTCATAAAAATAGAATCCCAGATAGCCGATATTTTTCAACTTGATGATGACAATACTCCTGTATGAGAGATAAAGCCCAAAAGAAAAGCAGTTTGAACCGAGAGTAACTAACTCGATAATCAAGCTGCTTTTTTCATATCACGTTATTCAATTCATCAAGACTTCTGCAATTATCTCTGCTGCTATCTGGGAACCTTTTTCATTTGGATGGCACCCATCATCCGCATAAAGATTTACTTTATCTGAAAGTTCATAAAATTTCTTTCCAACATCTGCAATCAAAGTATGGTTTCTATCTGCTGCCAGGTGATAAGCTTCATACAGTTTCTGATACATCTCATCATAATCCATTCCAAAAGTTTCCAACTTCTTTCCTCCACGTTGATATGCCCAGGTCGCATAAAAAACTGGCTTTGCTCCATTCTCCCTGATCTTCTCACAGAGTTTTTCTGCATTTTCAAGGAAACTGGCTTTTGATGTAATTGGACCATTGCTCATTTCCTGTAAAATGACAAAATCCCATTTTTCATTTTGCAAAGCTTCCTGTGTACGCTTTCCCATCTTTGTTTTCGGATTTAACTGCTCTGCCAATCGTGCCCCTCCACGGGTATGTTGCACAATCTCTGCACCGGTCAACTCATCCAACATGTCCGGCATATGATTTGCCGTTGTAAAACTGTTTCCTAACATCAATATTCTCATCTTCTATATTCCTTTATTATGCGCATTTACTTCTATCGCATAAACCAATTCCGTATGTTCATCAAACAAAACCCACTCCACCAGATCAAAATCATCTGGATGTTCCTTCAAAAATCCAGCAACTGTATTTACTGCAATTCTTGCTGCAAGTCCAACCGGAAATGAATACACTCCTGTAGAAATTGACGGAAATGCGATTTTTCTGATTTTGTGTTCCAGTGCCAGCTGCATAGAAGATAAATAACAGCTTGCAAGTAATTCTTTTTCATTTTGATTCCCACCATTCCATATTGGTCCTACTGTATGGATAACATACTCACAAGGGAGCTTATATGCTTTTGTAATTTTTGCCTTCCCTGTCTCACATCCATGTAATGTTCTGCATTCTTCCAAAAGTTCTGGTCCTGCTGCTCTGTGAATTGCTCCATCCACACCTCCGCCACCAAGAAGTGAATTATTCGCAGCATTTACGATTGCCTGAACATCTGTAATTTTTGTAATGTCTCCTCTGATTGTTTTCAACAATTCCATAATTTCTTTACTCACACTTTCTGTATTCTTCCAAAATGTCATTTGCTCCATAGATATTCTGGGAGTGTTCCATATTGCTGTTGCACATATTCAAAGATTTCTTCTTTACTCACACTCTATTCAGTTCCTGTTTTCTCTTATGTCCTGTTCTCAATCATACCACATTTCCAACCTTCCTACTACTGCCCAAATCTTTTTGCAATTTGAACCTCTATTCCTGCAAGTATTATAAATTGCTTTATAGTTAGCTACCGAAATCGCCACATTTTTCTTAAAAATCATGCGAAGTTTTCGTTAAGAAGTTCGTACGCAGGTTTTACGAAAACCATGACGAACATTTTACGAAAATCCGTTTAAAAAGTTACATGAATTTATAATGCAATATATGAAGTGGTGTATATAAGAAAAACCCTTGAAAATACTGGATTTTCAAGGGTTTTAAGACTCTTTTTAAAGTTCTGCAAAAACCAGATTACTGTGCCATCTGTTTTGCAACTTCTTCTGCAAAGTTCTCTTCTTTCTTTTCGATACCATCACCTGTCTCGTAACGTACGAAACCTTTAACAGTGATCTTAGCACCGTTTTCTTTAGCAACCTGCTCTACGTATTTAGCTACAGACTGTTTTCCGTCTTCAGCTTTAACGTATGTCTGGTCAAGAAGGCAGATTTCTTTAAGCTCTTTTTTGATACGTCCTGTGATCATTCCTTCGATAACCTTAGCCGGTTTCTGGGATTCTTTCGGATCGTTCTGAATCTGAGCCATAAGGATTTCTTTCTCATGCTCAATGTATTCTGCGCTTACTTCGCTATCGCTTGTGTACTGTGGTTTCAGAGCTGCAATCTGCATTGCTACGTTCTTAGCCATTTCTTTAACAGCATCGTTAACTACGTCTGTTTCAACGTCTACAAGAACACCGATCTTACCGCCCATATGTGTGTAGGAAGCAACGAAACCGTTCTCTTCTGTAACCTGAGCAAATCTTCTGATGTTCATGTTCTCGCCGATAACTGCGATCTGAGCTGCAAGAGCTTCTTTAACAGTCTTAGTTGTATCAAGTGCCCATGCTTCTGCAAGGAAAGCATCGATATCTGCTGCTGTTGTGTTCATAGCCTGAGCTGCTACATCTGCAACGTAGTTCTGGAATTTTTCATTCTTAGCTACGAAGTCTGTCTCAGCGTTAACTTCTACAACAACTGCTTTCTTTCCGTCTTCGGAAACTAAAGTTTTGCAAAGACCTTCTGCTGCTACACGGCTTGCTTTCTTCTGTGCTGTAGCAAGACCTTTTTCGCGAAGGAATTCTACTGCTTTATCCATATCACCTTCTGTAGCTGTAAGAGCTTTCTTACAATCCATCATTCCGGCGCCGGTCATTTCTCTTAATTCTTTTACCTGTGCTGCTGTGATAGCCATTTCATTTTCCTCCTGAATAATATTCGTAAATCGCCCGGAGGGGCTTTTCCTTTTTCAATGACAGGAAAGCCTGTCGGCTTTCCTGTACTGGTTCAAAAAATTATTCTTCTGTAGCTGCGAACTCTTCAGATTCAGCTTCGATTTCACCGCCTACATCTGCAGTACCCTGTTTTGCTTCGATAACAGCGTCTGCCATTTTGGAAACGATTAATTTTACTGCACGGATTGCATCATCGTTACCCGGAATTACATAATCCAGTTCTTCCGGATCGCAGTTTGTATCGCAGATACCGATAAGCGGGATTCCTAATGTATGAGCTTCCTGTACGCAGATTCTTTCTTTCTTAGGATCTACGATGAAGATTGCATCCGGAAGTCTCTTCATTTCTTTGATACCGCCGATGTTTTTCTGTAATTTTGCAAGTTCTTTTTTCAGCTCAATAACTTCTTTCTTAGGAAGAACGTCAAATGTTCCATCAGCTTCCATAGCTTCGATTTCTTTCAGTCTTGCAATACGGCTCTGGATAGTTTTGAAATTTGTAAGCATACCACCTAACCATCTCTCGTTTACATAGAACTGTCCGCAACGCTCTGCTTCTGTTTTGATAGCATCCTGAGCCTGTTTCTTTGTTCCTACGAATAAGATGCTTCCACCGTCTGCTACGATATCAGCGATTGCATTGTAAGCATCGTCAACCATACCTACAGACTGCTGTAAGTCGATGATGTAGATACCGTTTCTCTCTGTGTAGATGTATGGAGCCATTTTAGGGTTCCATCTTCTTGTCTGATGTCCGAAATGTACGCCTGCTTCTAAAAGCTGTTTCATTGAAATAACGCTCATGTTTGTTCTCCTTTTTGGTTAATTTCTTCCGCCCGGTTCTTTTTCCTGGGGACCCAGCCTCACACCGCAGGGCACCATCCGCGGGAATCTCCGAACGTGTATATTTTTGCACGCGCAATAGATGCGCATGACTCGCAACTTCTGTAGTATAGCATACAAAAACCCTCCATGTAAAGAGGGTTTTTTGCAAATTTTTTATTATTTTTACAGTTTCTTCCAGGTTCTGATCTGCTTCTGACAAACTCAGTTTCCTGCACTTTACCGACACATGTTATAATGTCCATTATATCAGCGGACAATCAACCATGTATTCTTACAATTTTACTTATTTTGTGACAACACTTTCTTTTAATCTCTTTTCTTCTTCTGCAGTCAACTGTCGGCATTCGCCTTTTTTGAGATCATCCGGCAATGTCAATACTCCCATGGAAATTCGTTTCAGATAGACGACTTTCTTTCCTACTGCTTCTGTCATTCGCTTGACCTGATGGAATTTCCCCTCTTTGATCGTAAGCTGAATTTCTGATGACCATCCTGACGGGTACTGTTCCAGTTCTGTCTCTTCAACTTTTCTTGTACTGAGGATCTCCAGTTTTGCCGGCATTGTGGGATTTTTTTCTCCGATTTCCAGACCATCTGCGAAGTGCTGCACATCCTCTTTGGTCATACATCCGTCTGTAACCGCATAATAGGTCTTGTCCACATGTTTCTTTGGAGAAAGCAATTCATGCGCCAGTGCTCCGTCGTCTGTGATCAGAAGCAGTCCTTCCGTATCTTTGTCCAGTCTTCCCACCGGAAACAGGCCTTTTCTGTCTGATGCTACAAGTTCCATCACTGTTTTGTCCCGCTTATCTTCTGTGGCACTAACATACCCTGCCGGTTTGTGCAGAAGATAATAGACAAATTCCGGTGCCTGGGAAATTCTGTTTCCGTCCAGAACTACTTCATCCTCTTCACTGACCTTGATCTCCGATTTCTTTGCAGGCACACCGTTGACCTGGACTTTTCCTTTTTGAATAAATTTTTTTACCTCACTTCTGGTTCCTGCTCCTGCATCTGCCAGGAACTTGTCCAGACGAACTGCTTTCTTCATTCTTCTTCCTCGCCAGTTTCTACTATTTTCTTTATAAATTCCGGCTCTTTCGCTTTCAGTACAGCAAACTCTATTCCGTTTAGCGATTCTCCGGCAGACTCTGTAATGTTCAGAGCCACTTTCACACTCACACCCGCCTCCGTTTCCAGCCATGCCGGACACTCCAATTCACGGATCAGGCTCTGGGCTAATTCTTCTTTCTGTTCAGGATCTGTGACATCCATTTCTTCTGCATTATATGTCACTGAATAATCGTACTGTTTCAGATTTTCTTTTTCCATAACAAAAGCATAACCTTTTTCTTTCAGGAAAACAAGTGTCCGCTTAAATGTCGGGAAAATATATCTTCCTACTTCTGCATAAGATTCCGGTGCAATATGCTCATCCATATCTGCATAGGAAGTAGCGTAAAGCTCCATCTGTCCACACGGGATTCCTATAAGTTCCTGCGGTGAGGCTTCTGCTATATCCTGTTTCAGCAGATCTAGCAGCTTCTGACTGTCAGATTTTTCCAGTGTTACAGAGTACTGATCATCTAATTCATTTAAAGGATCTACTGTTATAAAAGACACTTTCTGTCTGTATTTTTCCAGAATATCATATTTATTATCTTTTAATGTTCCCTGCTCATAGCATGCTTCCAGCAGTCTGCCAAGCTGCTCCGCTGTCACTATATATTGTCTGGTAATATCGAAACCGCTCTTCTTTTTAAACTGAACTCCTATTTCTGTTCCGCTGCACTCCTTACTGTTCTGATAAGACGCAATTTCTTTTAACACTTCATAGATTTTATCTGACATTCCTGCATCTGTCCATCTGCCATAATTTCCGCCCATAAAATAAAAGAGTCTGTCCAGTTTATATGAACCAGAACTCACTTCCATCTGCGGTTCATTCACACTCTCAGTTCCTATCCACTCCAGATTCAGACTGATTCCCTCAGTTTTTGCCATTGTCGGAATTCTTGTATCATATCCGATGGCATCTGTGTGTAATATCCAGGCACTGACAGCTACACATATTCCCAAAAGCAGAAGCTGCAGCTTATGTGCTGCCATTTTACGGAAATCCATTGCAAAAATAACCTGCAAAATTCCATAAAATACAACTGTCCCCAGCACAAGCCCGAATATCCACCAGCCAGTCCTGTTCTCTTCCGGTCCGATCAGCGCAAACATCGTTCCAATTGCCAGAGCAGCAGGGATTACGACCATAAACAAAAGGATTGGTTCCAGAAATCCGTAAACAAAAGATTTTCCTGTTTTCTCAGCTGGACGCTTTGTATATGCCAGATATGCACATACTGCCAGAACAATCAGAAGCAGTATCCCGCCCACTATAATGATCCAGAAATTCTTTTGTCCTGAATAAGTCCGCAATGCCACGGAAATAGATACAGGTGAAAGAAAAACAGATATCTTTTCTGCCATTCCCTCTTTAAGTCCCATATTCGTTCTGAAATACATCATTTCCAGCACCCATAAAAGAATGCCCAGTACCGGTCCGTAAAGGTAAACACAGCATAATGACAGAATACCTGCCAGAATATTTCCCGCAATTGCCAGTGCCAACACTGCTCCGAAATACAGCAGCAGATACATAAGCAAATGTTCCAGAAACATTTTCCCCGCTGCCGTGATCAGATGACTACCATGTCCTTTGCTGACTGCGATCGCCATTGTGATCAGTTCCATGATCACATATGGAACCAGATACAGCACCAGACCTCTGATTGCTTTTTCCCAAAAGAACCTGCTTCTTGTTACCGGAAGACTGTGATAAAAATCAATCTTATCTCTGGAAAAAAGATACCAGAATTCATTCAAGGCATTTACAACGGCCGCAAGCATTGTAACCAAAAAGCCTGGAACTATCAGATAGGAACAGATCATGGCAAAAGTCATCCTGTGGATTTCATCCGTCTGATTTCCGATCAGCATCAGTTCTGCTACCGGAAATGCAACCATAAACCCCAGTAACAACAGCACCAGAATCCAGGTACTGCCTTTTAAGCTGCTTCTTAATGATCTACCAGAAAATGTTTTTGACTTCATAGCCTGCCACCTCCGTTTCGCTGATAAATATCTCCTCCAGTGTCAATGGAATCACTTCGCAGAATATTGGATTCTGTGTCTGTACTTTCTGAAGTATTTCTTCTCTGGTCCCTCTTGCAGTAAGTATCAGAAGTGATCCCTGATGTTCTTTCTTTAAAACGTCCAATTCTTTCAAAAGTGCTTCTTCTTTTGTCTGATCCGGCAGTACACACTGGATCTTATGGATATGGAATTTCATGTCTTCCAGTTCTCTGGATAAAAGAATTCCTCCTTTGTGCAGGAGTCCTACATGGTCACACACGTCCTCCAGTTCTCTCATATTATGAGATGCGATCACCGGGGTAAAATCCCGATTCATGATTTCAGACACAAACAGACTCTTTACTGCCTGACGCATGACCGGATCAAGTCCATCGAACGTTTCATCGCATAATAGATATTTTGTCCCTGCACTGATTCCCATAATGACCAGAAGCTGTTTCTTCATTCCCTTGCTGTAGGAACTGATCCTGCGTTTCTCATCCAGATGAAACTGGTCCATTAATTTACTGTAACGGTCAGTCATAAAGTCCGGATAATATTCTCTGTAGAAATCTTTCAGATCTGCTGCCGTATATCCCTGTGGAAAATATCCACCGTCTGAAATGTAAAATATCTGCTGTTTTATCTTTTCATTCTCATAGACCGGTTCCTGATCCACCAGGATTTCTCCTTCGTCCGGCTTTATCACTCCGGCAGCCATTCGAAGCAGCGTGCTCTTTCCTGCACCGTTGGTCCCTACCAGTCCGAAAATCTGGCGTTCACCGATTTCCATTAATACATGGTCAATGGCATGGATCTCTCCGAAAGCTTTACTGCAGTTTCTGATCTCTATCATGATTCGTCCTCCTTTTCAAAGATTTCCGCAAGCATTTTCTCCAGTTCCTCTCTGTTGAATCCTGTGTTTCTGCCTTTCTGTATCAGTGCTGTGAATTCTTTTCGGTAGCTCTCTCTGTTTATCTTCTGTACCTGAGAGCTGTCTGCTACGAAATTTCCTCTGCCTTTTACAGGATAGATCAGTCCCAGTTTCTCCAGCTCCATATATGCACGCTGGATCGTGTTGGGATTGACGGACAGTTCTGTGGCAAGCTGCCTTACTGACGGCATCTGCGATCCCGGCAGCAGGACACCGTTCAGGATTAGGATCTGAAATTTATCTGTAACCTGTTCATAGATTGGACGCCTGTCCTGATAATCCAAAACAATCACTGGTGATTCCTCCTTTCTGTTACGTGTTTCATGATGTGTTGTTTTATTTTATGTGTGTATTTAGTGTATTAGTTGTATTGATACATTCATAATACAGAATACTGTTGTATCTGTCAAGTACTTAATAGCTAAATACTTATTTGTCAAACAGATATTCTCTGTTTAATTCAGTAAAAGGTTATTTCCGAATCCTAATCAAACTGTTAGGTTTTACTCTTTCCAGTACATCTAAATTTCCGTATACTGATTATTTTCTTTTTGCCTTAACATAATCTTTTTTCTAATAACAAAGACACCTGCATGTGTACTGTCATTCCACAATTGCAGATGTCTTTATCTTGTCTCTATTTTTATATCATTCTTTTCTTTTTTCTTATACTGCACATCTTTTCGAAATGGGTAAGGCAATATACCACACTGATCAACAGAATCAGATAGATCAATATGAGAATCTGTACCCCATATTTCATGGAATACAAATCCAGTGCATATTCTGAGATAAGCAGTGACCAGATGTTTGCTCCCATATGGAGCAGCATACTGCTGTAAATATTTCCACTCATTTCCAGTATCCATGCAAATGCAGTTCCGAGGATACTTGCGTAAATTCCCTGTACGATATTTCCGTGATAGATACCAAATATCAACCCGGAAATCACTGCTGCCACCGGCATCTTCAGCCAGTCACGCAGACGCAGATAGATTAACCAGCGAAAGATCATTTCCTCTGCTGCCGGCGCAACGATTCCCATCCAGAAAATCATCATAAAAAGTGATTTTCCTTCTGTAATTCTGGTCATGCTCTCCTGATAGGTGCTGCTGTTGATAAATGACTGAAGAATTGCCATCAGGAAATTTCCATACTGTGCAAGTCCGGCTCCTGCCAGAAGCAGAAGAATTATTTCCAGTAAGGAAAGCGGTACTTTTTTCTGTGCCGGGATCAGACCGCCGGCAATTCTTCTGACTTTATCTCTTCGATAAAAATACAATGCCGGGATCATAGCCAGAATTCCTGTTAAGCCGGTAAGAAAAATCGTGTAATTATAATATGTCTCAGCTGAGTTTGCCGCGGTTCTTGCAAATACTGCCAGCGCAGTTCCTGCAACGATCTGTGAGATTATAAAGTGGATTCCTACCGGATATCCTGCCCTCCAGATTTTAAAAACAATATTTTGTTTTCGCAGAGGGCTCAGGCGAAAAAATCTACGATTCCTTCTGCAGAATCAACAATTTTCAGAGGTTCTGCCTGTTTAAGCTCTTCTTCTGTTCCATATCCAAAAGAAACTGCAATGCATTCCAGTCCAGCTTTGCGTGCTCCGTATACATCATGTTCTTTATCTCCAACCATAATAACCTGATCTCTGTGTTTGTCCATATTCAGACGTTTCAGAACATCTTCGATCACTTCTGTCTTGTTTGTTCTTCGACCATTCAATTCGCTTCCGCCGATTTCTGTGAAGTACCGGGTAAGTCCAAAATGATCCAGGATCTGTCTCACATATACTTCCGGTTTAGAGGATGCTACTGCGAGAATATATCCTTTCTTCTCCAACTGTGCCAGCATGTTCTCAATTCCCGGATATACGGCATTTTCAAAGATTCCTGTCACAGAATAGCGTTCTCTGTAAATTTCCACCGCCTGTTTTGCGGTTGCCTCATCAATCTGTGCATATTGCATAAACATCTCCATAAGCGGCGGTCCTATGAAAACCTTCAGTTTCTCAAGGTCCGGTTCAGGCTTTCCAATTCTCTCCAGTGCATACTGAACAGATTTCGTGATACCCTCTCCGGATTCTGTTAATGTTCCATCTAAATCAAACAAAATTACTTTGTACATAGGTTCCTCCTGTCTCAGAAAAATTGATATAATATGATAAATTATAGCATTGTTTTCCTGAAGCGTCTATGAGGAAAAAATCCGGGGATTCATTTTTATCAGCTTTCCGCCTTGAGAGATAACCAACAATTCTATTTCTTTTACATTTTCATCTTCCGTATCTGGTATGATCCAGTCTCCTTCCCAATGCCAGGGACATTCTGTTTTGTTAAGCCGAAAAGAAAGAATCTGAACAGAGCCCCGGGATATTATCTGAATTCGCGGGGTATGGAAACTATCTGTATTTTGTGTGCAATGAAACTTAACAGCTTCATCTTTTACATGCGTGTATTCAACAGTATCCCCCTGGTTTTCTTTATTCTGAAACACTTTGGAATTACCTGTATTCTTGTTTTCTTTTTCTGTTTTCTTTGCTTTATTTTGTTTCTTCTTATTTTTCTTTTTTGACAGCTTAGGAGTTGGGGGCTGAGTTGATTTGGGTGTTTTTGTCGGCTTCGGATTTTTCGCAGGTTTAGGTGTTGGTACAGGTATTGATGTTGGGGTGGGTTTTTCTGATATCTTAACAGCGGATTCATTATCCGTCCGGGATGTTATCTGCATATTGTTATCTGTCTGAGGTTGAGCGTTCCATGCAGAATTATTATTCCGGGCATTATTACTCTGAACGTTATTATTCTGGGCATTATTATTCTGGACATTATTATTCTGAGAATTATTGTTCCATTGACTGCTGTTATTCCAGTCAGTGTTATTCTGCTGTACACCATTCCATTGCTGTATATTATCCTGTGTTCCGTTTCCTGTATCAGAATCATACTGATATCCATTGTCCTGCGTCTGATCGTTCTGTGCAGGAGTTTCTGATGTGTTGTCTCCAGTCTGCCGGTTATTTTCCCACGTATTCTCCCAACTGCTCTGATTCCACTGCTGTTCCTCATGCCATTGCCAGCTGCTGTTTTCTCCATTTCCTACATCAATATCAAAACCTCCCATCTGCATGGCAGAGATAGTCGAAGTCAGACACAGACATAAACATACAGATATCACAATCCAGAGTCTGTTATGATTTTTCTTCACTCTTAGTCATCTCCTTTTCCCACAATCTCAGATTTCTGCTGACTGTATCGTCTAACATTGTTTCTTTCGACTTATATTCTGTCCATAGTGCCTGACCGGCTTCCTTTTGCCCGGTACGGAACAGGAACATTCCATATTCACCGTATCCGGCTCTGTAAGTTTCATCATAAAGAAGCATTTGCTCATAGTAGAATCCTGCATTTTCATAATTTTCCTGGTACTCACTGTTTACTGCCAGAATCTGTAATATCTTTCTGGACTCCTCTTTTTCAGTGCATTGTTTTTGTAATTTCCGCAGTCCGGTATCTGCCTGTTCACAAATTTTTTCCCTGTCCGCTTTACTGCCGTTTTGAAATTCTTCCTGATAATAAAGGTCTGTAATATCAGTTAGCTCTTCATAAAAATCAAATGTTTTGGAGCCGGATACCAGATTAGAACTAAACAGAAGAAAAACAGTTATTACTGCAAAAGCAATACTGCTCCCTGCCAAAACCAACATGTTTTTAATTTTACTCTGATTTTGTCTCTTCTGGATTCTGCTTAGTTTTTTCTGTACAGTCTTCATATTTTGATAACGCATTTCCGGTTTCTTCATGCAGCATCTGAAAATAAGCCAGAATAATGACATGTTCCGGATGAATAACAGACAATCTGTTTTTCCACATAAGGCAGATAATGTTTTTCCAAATGTATAAATATCTGTTGCTGCATTTATCTTTCCCTCATATTGTTCCGGCGCAGCAAAACCGGCAGTGCCTGTACATACTTTATGGTGATATTTATATCCGTTTACAGCACCGCCCAGATCGATCAGATATAATCTTCCATTCTCACCCAGCATCAGATTGTCAGGCTTCAGATCTCCATAATAAACCGGTGGTTTCCGACCATGAAAATAGGAGAATACATCTGAAATCTCCATTCCATATTTAACGATTTCATTTATGGAAAAATGTTTTCCGCCTCTTAAATACTCACCCAGAGATTTTCCCCTGACATATTCCATAACAAGGTAACATTTCCGGTTATCCTCTATATAATCTATCATCTTTGGCAGAGACGGATGTGAAAGCTTCAAAAGCATACGTGCTTCACTTTTGCCGGATACCGGTATTTCTTTTACCGCCCACAAAACGCCCAGTTCCAGATCTCTGGCAAGGTAAACTTTCCCTCCACCGCCTTTTCCAACAGGCTCCAGAATACAGTAACGCCCTTTTAATACAGTTCCAGATAAATTCACTGGTTCACCTCCTGTTCAATTGTCAAACAGATAAAATCATCAGATTCGCTACTTGCTCATAACCGAATAACTGCTCCGCAGTTTATCTGAACCAAGCAGATATTCACAATTCGTTTAAAATAAAAATGGAAAATGTGATGAAAGAATTTCATCACGTATAGATTAGATAAATACAGAATAGCACACTTCGTTCTTTTTGAAAAGCCCCATTTACAATATATGTAAACAGGGCTTAGTGTGCCAACAAGTTGATTTATTGATGAATCTTATTTTTACATTCTGTCCGGTGCAGAAAATCCAAGAAGATCGATACATGTCTCCAGAACTTTCTTAGTGAGTTTCAGCAGCTGGATGAAGGAAGCTTTCTGTGCTTCGTTCTCTTCGATGAGGATCTTTGTCTCATGATAGAAGCTGTTGAATGCATTGGATACTTCGTAAATATATGCACAGATCTTATGCGGTGCTTTTTCTTCAAAAGCGTTCTCTACGGTTGCACCAAAACCTGTCAGCTGAAGCATCAGGTTCTTCTGGCTGTCGTTTACAGGATCAAGGATTGCACCTGCTTCAAGGTTGCCGCCCTCTTCTGCAAAACGGTTCAGAATAGATTTGATACGAACGATCGTATAAAGGATATACGGACCTGTATTACCTTCAAATGATGTAAATCTGTCAATATCAAAAATGTAATCCTTGGTAGCCTGATTGGAAAGGTCACCGTATTTGATTGCGGAAAGCCCTACGATCTCTGCAGTTTCTTTCGCATCTTTATCTTTCACGCTGCGATTTTCAACAATCTTGGTAAACATCTCTTCGTTGATGTCTTTAATGAGAGTTTCCAGACGCATAACGCCGCCCTCTCTTGTCTTGAACGGTTTTCCGTCTTTTCCGTTCATGGTTCCGAATCCAAGGAAAGAAAGTTTTGTATCATCTTTTACAAGCCCGGTCTTTCTTGCACAGCGGAATACCTGGATAAAGTGAAGTTCCTGACGTTTGTCTACCACATACAAGATCTCATCCGGGTTAAATAATTTCATTCGCTCTACGATTGTTGCAAGGTCTGTAGTTGTATAAAGAGAAGCTCCGTCTGATTTCAGAAGCATACATGGAGGAATCTCTTTTGTGTCGTTCTCTTCTTTTACATCTACTACAAGTGCACCCTGGTCTACATAAGCGAATCCTTTTTCTTTCATCTCCTCAACCATTCCAGGAATATATGGCTGTGCATCGGATTCCTTTTTCCAAAGATCAAAAGACACATTTAATTTGTCATAGTTGCGCTTCAGGTCTGTAACGGATACGTTCATAATATGGTTCCAGAGAGCCATGTATCCCGGTTTGCCCTGCTGAAGAAGATGAGTTGCTTCCAGAGCTTCGTTTCTGTACGCTTCATCCTCTTTGGACTTGCCGCTTGCGCATGGATAAATCTCTTCCAGTTCACTGATCGTAAATGGTGCTTCTTCCGGATATTCTCCTTCAAAACTCTCATCAAAATACGGGAGTTCCGGTTTACGTTTTTTCAGCTCTGTGATGATCAGGCCCATCTGATATCCCCAGTCTCCCAGATGGATATCTCCTGTTACATCATTTCCTTTAAAACGGATAATACGTTTAATGCTCTCTCCGATAATCGCAGAACGAAGATGTCCGACATGCAACGGTTTTGCCACGTTCGGTCCGCCGTAATCAATAATAACTTTTTTCGGATTCTTTTCTTTTTCAAGATGCAAAAAGATCGCATAACGCCCCGATCCTTTCGGAAGAGGGTCGGAAGATGCGCTACGAAGAGCGCCGCAACTGGGAGCTTTACTGGCTGGTCGATCCGCTGGACGGCACGGTCGAATTTATCAAAGGCAACAACGAATTTACGGTCAACATCGCCCTGATGGAGAATAACGTCTGCATGGGGGCGGTTATTTATGTTCCCTATTTCGAAAAGATGTACATTGCGGGCCGCGATTCGGGTTCGTACCTCAAGGAGCATATCGCGCCGGACGCCGCCGCGGAGTATACCTACGACGAGATCGTCCGCAATTGGACGCCGCTGCCGCTGGCCGGGGAGGGGCCTCACGACCATCCGCGCGTGGCCCTTTCGCGTTCGCACCAGACGCCCGAGACCCGTGAGCATGTCGCCCGCCTTCGCGAGCGGCACCCCGATCTGGAGATCGTCGAGCAGGGCAGTTCCTACAAATTCTGCCTGCTGGCCGAAGGCCGCGTCGACTACTACGTCCGCACGACGCACACCTACGAGTGGGACACGGCGGCGGGGGAGCTGATTCTCGCCGAGGCCGGCGGCAGCACCCGCACGCTTCCCGACGGCCGGGAGCTGCTCTACAACGAGGAGGACCTCCGCAATCCGTGGTTCGTCTGCCGGTCGAAGTTCTCGAAGATATAGGTGGTTTTGCGAGCCGGTTTTCGTTCTGCGCCGGTTGCGTTCGATCGTCGCCTCTGCCGCCTGCGGCGGTATTTGCAGCAGCGGTTGGCCGGGATCGGACCGGCGAATGCCTGTCTGCTTTTCGGGTCTCTCCTATGAATTCTTGCTGATATGCTCGATGTCGCAGGCGCCGCAGTTGCCCGAGCAGCCCGCGACGCCCTGTCCGTCGGAGCAGTCGGCCCCGCCGTCCGCTTCGCGCGTCTCGTGCACGGCGCATTTGATGCCGAGTTTTTGCATGTTTTTATTGGTCGATATTTCCGAGTCGATGTTGTGCCCCTTGATCATCAGCGTGAGGGACATGCCCAGTACGAACAGCCCGACGGCGAGTATGGCGCAAAGCAGGAGGATTAACCACGTTGGCATAGGATTCCGTTTTTTTACTACCCGAAATTTGGGGTTTCGGGGACAAATGTATACATTTGTAAGATAAATTGCAAAAATGTTGCCCGGACCTTCCGGGCGACGTATTGTGCTGACTAAACAGACGCAACTATGAAAATCGTGATAGCGGGTGCCGGCGAGATGGGCAGTCACCTGGCCCGTATGCTCAGCGGCAACGGCCACGACATCACCATCATCGACAGCGACCAGAAGCTGCTCTCCGAGGTGGGCAGTCTGGCCGACGTGATCACCGTCGAGGGCGACTCGACGACCTTCGCCGTGCTGCGCGAGGCTTCGGTGCGCAAATGCGACCTGTTCATCGCCGTCAACCACGAGGAGAACGACAACGTCGTGGCGGCGATGCTGGCCAAGAAGCTCGGTGCGCGGAAATCCATCGCCCGCATCGACAACAACGAATACCTCGAACCCAACAACAAGGAGATGTTCATCGACATGGGCATCGACTACCTGTTCTACCCCGAGAAGGTCGCGGCCCGCGAGGTGATCAACCTGCTGGGACACACTTCGACCACGGAGTACGTCGATTTTTCGAGCGGCAAACTCTCGCTCGTGGTTTTCCGCCTCGAACCGGCCTCGCCGCTGGTGGGGGAGGTGCTCACGGGCTTCGACGACGACCAGGCCCCGTTGAGCTACCGCACGGTGGCCATCACGCGCGGCGGGCAGACGATCATTCCGCGCGAGGGCGAACAGTTCATGGAGGGCGACGTGATCTATGTCATCGCGCGTCAGGACGCCGTGCGGGAGGTGATGGAGTTTTCGGGCCAGTCGAACATCGAGATCAAGAACATGATGATCCTCGGCGGTTCGCGCATCGGCATCCGCATCGCCACCGAGTTGCAGGACGAGGTGAACATCAAACTGATCGACTACAACGCCGAGAAGGCCTACCGGCTGGCCGAGACGCTCGACAAGACGCTGATCATCAACGAGGACGGCCGCAACACCGAGGCGATGATGGAGGAGGGGCTTTCGAACATGGACGCCTTCGTGGCCGTGACGGGCCGCAGCGAGACCAACATCCTCGCGGCGATGCTCGCCAAGCGCATGGGGGTCAAGAAGGTGATCGCCGAGGTCGAGAACCTCAATTACATCAACCTCGCCGAGTCGATCGGCATCGACACGATCATCAACAAGAAGCTGGTGACCGCGTCGAACATTTTCCGCTTCACGATGTCGACCGACGTGCAGGCCATCAAATGCCTGACGGGGAGCGACGCCGAGGTGCTGGAGTTCATCGTGAAACCCAACTCCCCGGCCACGAAGGTGCGGATCAAGGACCTCGGGCTGCCGGAGGATACGATCATCGGCGGCATCGTCCGCGGCGACAAGGTTTTCATCGCCGTCGACAACATGGAAATAATCCCCTACGACCGCGTGGTGGTCTTCGCCATGCCCGGTTCGGTGGGGAAGGTAGGGTATTATTTTAATTAAGAATTCACAATTCAGAATTCACAATTCTGAATTGCAGCGCATCATGTCTTTTCGAAACATAATTCTCAAAGCCTGGTTCTCGCAGCGCGAGCGGGCCATCGACCGTTTTCGCCGCCGTCCTGTCGAGACGCAGGCGCGGATGTTCCGGCAGCTGCTGCGCCGGGGACGCTTCACGGAGTTCGGCGACCGCTACGACCTGCGGCATATCCGTTCGGTGGAGCGGTTCCAGTCGCAGGTGGAGACTTTCGACTACGAGACCTTCAAGCCCTATATCGAACGGATGATGGAGGGCGTGCGGAGCGTCACGGCTCCGGGTCGGGTGTCGCTGTTCGCCCGTTCGTCGGGCACGACCTCCGACAGGAGCAAATACATTCCCGTGACGATGGAGTCGCTGTGGTGGAACCATACGCTGGGCATGCGCGACGTGGCGACGGTCTTTTCGGCCAACAATCCGAAGACCCGCGTTTTCGAGGGCAAGACCCTGACGCTCGGCGGGTCGTGCAGCCGCGAGGGCCGCAACCTGGTCGGCGACCTCTCGGCGCTGCTGATCCACGAGACGACCTTCTGGAGCGGCTGGTTTCGGGCGCCGCGGACCGAGACGGCGATCATTCCCGATTTCGACGAGAAGTGCGCCGCCATCTGCCGCCAGTGCGTCGGCGAACCGATCACGGCCTTTGCGGGCGTCCCGTCATGGAACCTCGCGCTGATGCGCCGCGTGCTGGAGTATACGGGCCGGAAAAATCTGCTGGAGGTGTGGCCCGGGCTGGAGATGTTCGCCCACGGAGGCGTGGAGTTCGCGCCCTACCGGACGTCGTTCGAGGAGCTGATCCCTTCGGAGAAGATGAAATACATGGAGACCTACAACGCTTCGGAGGGATTCTTCGCCATGGCCGACGACCCGTCGCGCAGCGACATGCTGCTGATGCTGGATTACGGAACCTTCTTCGAGTTCCGCAGCGGGACGCAGATCGTGCCGCTCGAAGGCGTGGAGTGCGGCAAGGTCTACGCCGTGCTGATCACCTCGAACAACGGCCTGTGGCGTTACGAGATCGGCGACACGGTGGAATTCACCTCGACGAATCCCTACCGCATCCGCTTCGCGGGCCGCACGCGGCAGTATATCAACGTTTTCGGCGAGGAGCTGATCGTCGACAACGCCGAGCATGCGCTGCTGGCCGCCTGCCGGAAGACGGGGGCCGTCGTGAGCGAATACAGCGTCGCGCCGTGCTACATGTCGCTCCGCGAACGGGGCGCGCACGAGTGGATCGTGGAGTTCGAACGCGAGCCGGACAGCCTCGAACGTTTCGCCGAGGCGCTCGACGGGGAGTTGCGGGCCGTCAATTCGGACTACGACGCCAAGCGGCGGACCACGCTCGAACGCCAGCGTCTGACGGTTGTGGAGCGGGGGCGGTTCCTCGCGTGGATGCGCGCGCGGGGTAAAAACAAGGTTCCGCGGCTGGTGAACGACCGCCGCGTGGCCGACGAGATACTGGCTTTTCAGACCGAACAGACCCTTTGAGGCTGTCTGTCCGCATTTTGGCCGCGCTGCGAGAAGCCCCACCCGAGGGCCGTTTAAGAAACGGCTTTTGGGAATGGAAGCGTGGAATTGAGTCCGGATGCAGTGACTTTGCATCGCCCCTGAATCCCGGCTTTTAGCCGGGTGGAGTCAGGCTTGTAAAACGAGGCCGAAGGCGGCGGGATATGCGCTTCGGAGACCGGAAAACGAATGAGAAACGTAAAATAACACCTATACTGCCATGTACATAGCCATAGCCGGAAACATCGGGAGCGGCAAGACGACGCTTACCCAGATCCTTACGAAGCGCTACGACGCCAAGTGCTACCTCGAGGAGTGCGACAATCCCTATATCGGCGACTTCTACGAGGATATGAACCGCTGGGCGTTCAATCTTCAGATTTCGTTCCTCGGGAGCCGCATCCAGCAGACGATGGGCATGATCTCCGACTGCAAGTCGGGGGTGATCTTCCAGGACCGCACGATCTACGAGGATGCGCACATCTTCGCCGACAACCTGCATGAAATGGGGCTGATGGCCACGCGCGACATCGAGACCTACATGAAGATTTTCCGGCTGGTGACGACGCTCATTCCCAAACCCGACTTGCTGATCTACCTCAAGGCGAGCGTCCCGACGCTCATTTCGCAGATCCGCAAGCGCGGCCGCGAGTACGAGATGAACATCGACGAACTGTACCTCAAGCGGCTGAACAACAAATACAACCACTGGATCGACACCATTTACGAGGGCGAGGTGCTCGTCGTGGACAAGGACCACGAGGATTTCGTCTCGAACCCTGCGGTGCTGGAACGGATCTGCGCGCGCCTCGACGCGCTCAAAGCGAAGAAATAGCGCATGACGCTGCCTGCGAAATTCGTGGAGCGGGTCCTGCGCGACCTCGGCGGGACGGAGGGCGCGGCCCTCTGCGCGGCGCTCGACGCGGAGCCGCCGGTATCGGTGCGGCTGAACCTGTTCGATCTGCACAGCACCAGGCACGACCACAAAACCGCTTC
>ERZ773108.1697-NODE-1697-length-21014-cov-5.987977_pt1 | contig 21014 bp, 18 predicted proteins | sample MGYA00580570_ERZ773108 | MGnify/ENA primary metagenome ERZ773108 (study PRJEB29015, sample SAMEA2737840) | human gut metagenome | biome: human gut; feature: human-associated habitat; material: faeces | place: China | collected 2012 ...
GGTACACTTCCTTCTAGTGAACCTTTTTCCCAACTGGAAATTCATCTGGATACCGGGCGTCATCATCAGATCCGCGTGCAGTTTGCACATGCAGGGCACCCTCTGATCGGAGATCGGAAATATGGCACTGCCGCATGCACTTCACGACAGTTAATGCTTTGTGCCTGTCGACTGGAATTCACACATCCGACAACTGGTGAAAAAATGGTTTTTCATTTATAAGACAAAAAGGAAAAGTGCAGTGATCGGGCAATCACTGCACTTTTCCTTTCGCCTGTTTCCTATCTATTGTATTAGCCCTGCCTTTACTTGTCATTTATCCAAATAAGAGCAGCACCACAATACCCTACATCTCGTCAACAGTCAACGGCTCCGGCTCTTCTTCAAGTGCCTGCTGATATCTTGCAAGAATTGTTGACTGAATTCGTTCTCTTGTTCCTGAATTGATCGGATGTGCGATATCACGATACTCACCATCTAATGCTTTTTTACTTGGCATTGCAATGAAAAGCCCCTTTTCACCTTCGATCACTTTGATATCATGAACAACAAACTCCTCATCAATTGTGATAGATACTACTGCTTTTAACTTTCCCTCTTTCGCAACTTTACGTACACGTACATCTGTAATCTGCATATTACAGTTCCCCTTTCTCTTTTGCATTATCACGGAATATGAACACCCTTTTTCAGGGTTTTTGTGCTTATCTTGGCTTATAATGCATATCTTTCATTCTTTTCAATAACTATTTTAATTCCGTCTTCCCCTACATGTCTTGTATTCGCACGGATCGTATCCCTGCTCTCTACAATACAGTTCTCAATGTATGTATTATCTCCAAGATATACATCATTCAATATGATAGAGTTCTTGATCACGCAATTATTTCCAACAAATACTTTCTTGAAAATAACTGAGTTCTCTATCGTTCCATTAATAATACTTCCACTTCCAACCAGACTGTTCTTCACGATCGCACCCGGATTATATTTTGCCGGTGGTAAATCTTCTACCTTTGAATATACATCCGGATATGTTCTAAAGAAATAATTTCTAACTTCCGGTTTGAGGAAATCCATGTTTGTATTGTAATATCCATCAACTGTAGAAATATTCCTCCAATAATCAGTTGTCTTATAAGAGTAAATCTTACGATTATTCTTATTTCTCTGTATAATGTCAGATACGATATCATATCTGTCCTCTTCCATACACTGTTCAATCAACTGGATGAGTAATCTTCTTCTAATTACATATACCCCTGTTGAAATTAAAGTTCCATCACTTTCAATTGGCTTTTCTTCAAATTTTACAATACGTCCATCATCATTAGTTGTTACTACTCCATAATTAGATACCTTACCATCCGGTAAATCTGTTGTAACAATTGTTATATCTGCATTCTTTTCAATATGATATTCTAATACTTTATTGTAGTCTAACTTGTAAACTGCATTAGATGATGCAATAACTACATATGGCTCATGGCTCTTCTTAAGGAATCCTATATTCTGTGCAATTGCATCTGCTGTTCCTCTATACCAGAAACCATTGTCAGATGTAATTGACGGAGTAAATACATATAAGCCTCCCTGCTTTCTACCAAAATCCCACCATTTTGATGAACTAAGGTGCTCATTTAATGACCATGCGTTGTACTGTGTAAGTACAGCTACTCTCTGAATATGAGAATTACTCATATTACTCAAAGCAAAATCAATAGCTCTGTAACTACCTGCTATTGGCATTGCCCCTACGGCTCTTTTTGCTGAGAGTTCTTTTAATCTGTTACTGTTTCCACCTGCTAAAATAATTCCTATCGCTCTCATTAAATTTCACCTGCCTTAATTATATAGTCTCCTGATTCAAGTTTTCCGTCAGGGTAATCGCTAATTACAGTCTTACCTGATATAGCTACATTTCTTCCAACTGTAACATTGGATGGTATGGTTGAATTTTCACCAATAACTACTAAATCACTGGCATAAACTCTTGTATCAAGTTTACTATCTGCATACTCACCCGTTCCGATTGTACATTTTTCACCGATAACGACATTCTCTGCAATGATTGCCTTGTCCACTACAGTTCCTTTCTTAATAACCGTATTGTCCATAATAATTGAATCCCTAACTATTGCTCCTTCTTCAATTACAACATTGGCACTGATTACTGAGTTAGATACATTACCATGTATCTCACATCCGTTGCCTATGATACATCTTTCTACAGATGCCTCCTTGGCTACATACTGTGGTGGCAATGAACTGCTCTTAGTATATATTTTCCAAAATTCTTCATATAAATTAAATTCAGGTACAATATCTATTAATTCCATATTGGCTTCCCAATATGACTTTAATGTTCCTACATCTTTCCAATAGCTTGAATATTCATAAGCAAAAATTCTCTGTTCCTTATCAAAACAGTATGGAATTACATGCTTACCAAAGTCACAATTAGGCTGATTCTTAAGTGCTAAAAGTGCTTCCTTAAGTACATCCCAACTAAATATGTAAATACCCATTGAGGCTAAATTGCTCTTAGGTACAGGTGGCTTCTCCTGAAACTCTGTAATTCTGTGATTTTCATCTGCAATTACAACACCAAATCTACTTGCCTCCTCAATAGGAACCGGCATAACTGCAATTGTAATATCTGCATTGTTGGCCTTATGGTAGTCAAGCATAACTTCATAGTCCATCTTGTAAATATGGTCACCTGATAAAATTACTACATACTCAGGATTATAGCTCTGCATATAATCAATGTTCTGATATATAGCATTAGCTGTTCCTGTATACCAATCTGTATGCTCACTTCTTTCATATGGAGGTAATACTGTTACTCCTCCGATATTTCTATCTAGGTCCCATGGAATTCCAATGCCAATGTGGGCATTAAGTCTTAATGGCTGATACTGTGTTAATACGCCTACAGTATCTACACCTGAATTAATACAGTTACTAAGTGGAAAATCAATAATCTTGTACTTGCCTCCAAACGCAACCGCAGGCTTAGCTACCTTGGATGTTAAAACTCCAAGTCTGCTTCCTTGTCCGCCTGCGAGTAACATGGCAATCATCTCTTTTTTAATCATGTCGTTCACCTCGCTGCTAATTTTATAAAGTAGTTAAATTATACCATTTAATCGCCCATATTTAAAGGATTTTCTTTGATTTTTTTATTACATTTTTCTATATACGAAACGTTTTTATTTAGTTTTTTGTACATTTTCAACAATTTTCGTCATATTATTGCAGTTAATTTCTAATTTGTCTTTTTTTTAACAATTCTTTTAATGTCATAATCTTAAATTTTTCCTTTTATTTTCTTTTTTTTAAGAGTATACTTATAAAGCAAATAGGAGAGTTTAACCTTTATTTTTCAGTAAATATGGCGTTTTTTCAGTAAAAAATAAAGTGAAAAATAATTACTTTCTTATAATATTGAAAACTTTTATTTTGTTACTACTTAATATAAAGTAACCAAAATTTATTACTTATTAAAAGAGGTATCACAAATGTATATTTTAAATTTTAACGAACCATGTAAATTACATTTTACGGGAATTGGTGGAATCAGCATGAGTGCTTTAGCAGAAATTATGTTATCAAGACATTTCACTGTTACAGGTTCTGACAATCAAAATTCACAGATTACAGCACATCTTGAATCATTAGGTGCAAAGATTTTCTACGGTCAGCGTAACGAAAATGTTTCACCTGACACTGATGTACTTATTTATACAGCTGCGGTAAAAAATGATAATCCTGAATTAGTAACTGCAAGAGAATATGGGATTCCAACATTAACACGTGCAGAGTTTTTAGGACAAATGATGAAAAATTACGATGTTGCAATTGGTGTTTCAGGAACTCACGGAAAAACCACTACAACTTCAATGATTTCACAGATTTTACTTCAGGCAAATACTGACCCTACTATTTTAGTCGGTGGAATTATGCCTGCAATCAAAGGTAACACCAGAGTTGGTCACTCAGGAACAATGATTACTGAAGCCTGCGAATACACAAATAGCTTCTTATCATTTGCACCAACTGTAGGCATTATTTTAAATGTTGCCGCAGATCATCTTGACTTCTTTAAAGATATTCATGATATCCGCAATTCTTTCCACTTATTTGCAAAAAATACAAAAGAAAATGGTGCCATTATCATCAACGGCGAAATTGAGAACTATCAGGAGATCGTAGAGGGACTCGCTCCACAGGTCATTACCTACGGTATGAGTGATGCCTGCGATTTTTATCCTGCTGATATCACCTTTAACGAAAAAGCATGTGCAAACTTCACTGCCATGTACCACGGCGAGAAAGTCATGGATGTCGCCCTAAATGTACCCGGACTGCACAATGTTTCGAATGCACTCGCTGCCATTGCGCTTGCCCTTGACTTAAAGATCTCAAAAGAAGACATTCTTGCAGGCCTTTCTGCTTTCGGCGGTGCAGACAGACGTTTCCAGTATAAAGGATGCGTAGATGGTGTCACGGTCATTGATGATTATGCACATCATCCGACAGAGATCCGCGCTACGTTGACCGCGGCGAAAAAATATCCACACAAACGTCTGGTGCTTGTATTCCAGCCACATACTTACTCCAGAACAAAGGCATTTTTAAATGATTTTGCAGAGGTTCTCTCCATGGCAGATGTTGTGGTATTAGCTGATATTTATGCAGCCCGCGAAAAGAATACTTTCGGCATCAGTTCCAGAGATATCGAAGCAAAATTAAAGGAAAAAGGCACGGATGTCCATTATTTTCCTTCCTTTACAGAAATTGAAAACTTTTTATTAAAAAATTGTATAAACGGTGATTTGTTGATAACTATGGGCGCCGGAGACATTGTAAATGTTGGCGAACACCTGCTTGGCAGATAACTTATCCACATTATCCACATTCAATTGGGGAAAACTTCAACTTTTGAATGTGGATTTTTTTGTTTACATAAAGTTATCCACATTTTTATGTCAAAAAGCTGTGAGTCCTTGTATTTCCTCACTTTCGTACGTTTTTCACAAAATGAGGTTTTCCTGGAACTCTTTTTTATCCACATTATCCACACTTTTGAAAACCCTTGATTTTACTGGGTTTGTGGGCAATTTTTTTCTTCTCTTTTTTACATTCCTGTGCTATAATTTGGGACGAGCTGATGGATAGGATATTCCATCCAGCTTTGTATGAAAGGAAGGAACATAATGGCAAATATAACACTTCATAGTGACAGTCAGACCTCTGCCACCAGTGTATCGAATATTTTCATTGATGAATATATGTCTGATGCCAATGGAGAGTTTGTAAAAATATATCTTTATCTGTTACGGCAGTTAAACGCGCCGGATGCTGCGTTTTCCATTTCTGCCATGGCAGATAAATTCGAGCATACAGAAAAGGACATTAAGCGTGCTTTAAGTTACTGGGAGCGTATGCATCTGCTCCGCCTGGAATATGACTCCAGTGAGAATCTGACCGGCGTCTGTTTTTTAGACACCAAGCGCAGACCATCTGAGAACGAAGACACTGTGACAGTATCCACACAGGAAACTGCTTCTTCTGAATATTCCGCAGCCGTATCCCCGGAAGAATCTTCTTTGAAGCCATCTGTTCCGGAACCGAAGAACTACTCTGCTGAGGATATCTCCATGTTCCGCAAACAGGAATCTGTGGCAGAACTTTTATTTATTGCTGAGCGTTACCTGGGACGTATTTTAACCCCAACGGATATGAACAGCATTTTATACTGGTACGACGGTCTTGGTTTTTCCACAGATCTCATTGAGTATCTGGTGGAGTACTGCGTGAGCAAAGGACACACCAGTATCCGCTACATAGAAAAGGTTGCCCTTGCCTGGGCTGATAATCACATTACAACTGTAGAACAGGCAAAGCTGACTGCCGGCCTGCATAGCCAGCTTTATTTTTCCGTTATGAAGGCACTGGGAATCAATGGACGTTCCCTTGTTCCGGCAGAGACTGCCTATATTGATAAGTGGCGGTCTGACTATGGATTTTCATCTGAGGTCATCACGACTGCCTGTGAACGCACCATACAGGCGATACATCAGCCAAAGTTTGAATATATTGACTCTATTCTGACCAGCTGGAAGAAGAATCACGTAAGCACTTTGGAAGATATTGCAAGACTGGATGAAGCTCACCAGAAGAAGAAAAAAACTGCGGTTCCAAACACCGCACAGACATCCCAACCGAAAAACCGTTTTAATAATTTTGAACAGCGTTCCTACGATTACGATCAGCTGGAAAAAATGCTGCTCACAACTTCTGCACAACACTAGATGATGCAGTATCCTCATCTTACAGGACAACAGGGAGAATCCAATGGCATTGAATAATTCGCAGTATGACGAAATTTTTCGTTCTTACGACGCAAAACAGCTAAAAGCACAACATCAGTTAGAAGAGCGCACAAAAGCTGCCTATGAACGTTCCCCGGAACTGAAGGCATTAGATGCCTCTATTGCGGAGATTTCCGTGGCATCCGCAAGACGTCTCTTAGATGGGGACAGTTCTGCTCTCACCGAATTAAAAGCGGAACTGAAAAATCTCCGCACAAGAAAGAAAGCTCTCATGAAAGAACTCTCTCTCCCGGAAAACTATTTCGAGCCGGTTTATGAGTGTCCGGACTGTAAAGATACAGGCTATATCGATGGTAAACCATGCCACTGCTTCAAACAGCAGGCGATCGATCTGATCTATACCCAGTCCAATATTAAGGACATTCTTGCAAGGGAGAATTTCAGTACGCTGTCTCTGGATTATTATTCAGATTCCAACATCAACCCTGCGACAGGACTTACATCCCTTGCCACTGCCAAAGCCGCGGTTGCAAGATGCCATGAATTTGTAGATCAGTTTGATACCACTTTTGCTAATCTTTACTTTTTTGGAGATACCGGAATTGGGAAGACGTTTCTCTCAAACTGCATTGCAAAAGAATTATTAGATTCAGGACATTCCGTAATCTACTTTACGGCGTTCCAATTATTTGATATATTAAGCAAAGGTGTGTTTGAAAAAGATGCAGATGCCATCGCCACACACCAGAATATTTTTGACTGCGATCTGCTCATCATTGATGATCTCGGTACGGAGCTTTCAAACTCTTTTACCACATCGCAGCTGTTTCTGTGTTTAAATGAACGTATCTTAAGACAGAAGTCCACGATCATTTCCACCAACCTGAATATGAACCAGGTTGCCGATATTTATTCAGAACGTGTACTTTCAAGAATATCCAACAGCTATACCATCATCAAACTGTTCGGTGATGATATCCGCTTGAAAAAACGTATTCACTAGATGCTCTGGATATCCCCTTATCCAGCATCTATTGAAATAAATTGTTAATGTTTAATTTTTATGGAGGAAAACCACTCATGCCAAACGATGAAAGAATTCTAGAAACCATGCCAGACGGCGCCCTCGGCTTAATTCCCTTAAAAAGCTGTGAAGAATTAGGTGCCAAAGTTGACCAGTACTTAGTAGGCTGGAGAGAGAAAAGAGAACATGCACATAAGAATGAAGCTGCATTCAAAGGATACCACCGTGACTCTTACATCATCTCCACATCTGTACCTCGTTTTGGAACAGGTGAAGCCAAAGGTGTGATCAAAGAATCTGTCCGTGGATATGATCTTTATCTGATGGTAGACGTAACCAACTACAGCCTCACTTACTCTGTATCCGGTCACGAAAACCACATGTCCCCAGATGACCATTACGCTGATCTCAAACGTATTATTGCTGCTGTCGGCGGTAAAGCAAGACGTATCACAGCAATCATTCCTTTCTTATATGAAAGCCGTCAGCACAAACGTACTGCACGTGAGTCCTTAGACTGTGCACTTGCATTACAGGAACTGACTGCTATGGGTGTTGACAATATCATCACTTTTGATGCTCATGATCCTCGTGTCCAGAACGCGATCCCTCTCAAAGGATTTGAGACTGTTCAGCCGGCTTACCAGTTCATCAAAGGTATCTTAAAGAACTGTGATGACTTAAAACTCGACAATGACCATTTAATGATCATCTCCCCGGACGAAGGTGGTACAAACCGTGCTGTTTACCTTGCAAACGTACTTGGTGTCGATATGGGTATGTTCTACAAACGTCGTGATTACAGCAAGATCGTAGACGGCCGTAACCCGATCGTTGCCCATGAGTTCTTAGGAACTTCTGTAGAGGGAAAAGATGTTATCATTATCGATGATATGATCTCCTCCGGTGAGAGTATGATCGACGTTGCAACAGAGTTAAAGAAGAGAAAGGCAAACCGTATCTTCGTTGTTTCGACATTTGGTCTCTTCACCAACGGTCTTGAACGTTTCGACAAGGCAGTGGAAGATGGTACTATTTACAAAGTAGTTACCACAAACCTCACTTACCAGACACCGGAACTTCTTTCCAGACCATACTACATTAACTGTGATATGAGTAAATACATCGCTTACATCATTGATACTTTAAATCATGATTCATCCATCAGCGATCTGTTAAACCCATATGACAGAATCCAGAAACTGGTATCCAAATACAAAAAAGAACATAAATAATATCGTTTCCAGAGGAACTGTTCCGTACAGTTTCTCCGAAACACACAAAAAAGGAATTGCAAGATGCAATTCCTTTTTTGTGTTTATAACCACTCTGTTATCTTCTGATCTTATGTATTAAAATAAGTCTACTCTTCCAGCATGTTTCTGGTTGATCACATAATATGCTGCATACTCTTCCGGTTTTAAGTATACTTGAATGCTCTTAATGGAAGATGCTCTGTGACCTTCTGCTTCGAACTGTTTCTTTGCTTTCTCGATCACGTCAGCAACAACTGCTTCCTGTCCCTGGAACTGGATAAATACTTCCGGTTTCAGTTCTTCTTTCTTAGGAGCAGTCTTCTTTGCAGCAGCCTTTTTCACTGCTGTTTTTGTTGCTGCTTCTACCTTTTCTGTTGCTTTCTTTGCAGTATCCTTTACTGTTTCCTTGGTCTCAGCGACTTTTTTCCCAACTTCTTTAGCAACCGCTGCTGCCTTTGCTTCTGCTGCTGCCTTTGTCTCAACTGCTGTCTCTTTCACAGATTCTTTTGCTGGTGCAGATTTTACTGCTGCTTCTTTTACAGTATCCTTAGATGCCTCTTTCGCTGTTGTTTTTACTACTGGTTTTGCTGCTGTTGTCTTCTTTTCCATAATTGGTTCCTCCTTCAGACAAAAACTACTCACAAACTAAAAACTTCTCCATTGCTACTAATGCTTCCTGCTCATCTTCACCGTTTGCCTCGATATTAACTGTCATTCCTTTTGATGGGTTGAATGCCATAATTCCCATGATACTCTTGGCGTTGATCCTGCGATTATCACTTTCTAAAATAATCTCGCTATCAAAACGACACGCAACCTGAACTAATTCAGCAATTGGGTTATTATGTTCTTCTGAAACATTGGATACAATAATCTCTTTTTTGCTCATGCCATTCACTTCCTCTTTCACAGTACTTCGATATCTGTTTTTCCCTCCACAGATACATCAACTTTTTCCATACTCTTCAAAATATATACCATTACCCTTAAATTTGCAAGGCATCCCACAGAAAACTGTTAAAGTTCAACGAAGGAACTGCGGAACCGCCTGAAATTTTATGCATTTTTATGTATTCTTTTTACTTTTGGTAAGTAAAGAATATATTTCCTGCATTAAAAAACATTTCATCTGCGTCTGCAGTCGTCCGCTTATAAGTCTGCCCCATCGCCGGGTCATAAAGCACAACATTATTTGCATCATATCCCACCACAAGAACGGCATCACTGCTTCCTGTCATTGCAAATACCGGATACCCGTTGCTCACATAGTATAGGATTTCATCTACCGTACAACCGGTAAGATCTAAAACAGTTGCATCCTTTAAGGTGTTAAGAAGAATCTGCTTCGGTGTCTCGCCCTGGGAGATCAGCGCACTGACGCTGATGTTGATTTCCTCTTTTTCCAAGATTGCATTCACACACTGGGCAATGCTTCCTGCTCCACTGTCCTCCTCGCCAACTACAATATCATTAAAGGCCGCCTGAGCCGTCTTTCTGGAACGTTTCCATACATACTGCTGATTTTCACCGATCACGACACCCATCTGGCTGTTTGCCGCAATAATCGCGTCAGAGACACTGTCTGTTGTCAGCACGACTTCTCCCTTTACATAAACATAATAACGGTTATTGTCCTTTTCTTCTTTCAGGGAGACTTCACGTTTCTGCTCTAAGATCGTCTCTTTCGGTGTCAGAATCTTCGGTGTCTTTTTCTTCGCCTCATCCTGCAGTGTGATCAGAACCTGTGTCTCTTTTTCATCCGTATTTTTTGTTGCAATATCTACCACTTTCAGGCTGTCACCCTCACGGTTCATGATCATGTCCTGATCTGCATCCACATAGGCAGTTCCATTGTTCTGAATACGGTTTAAGTATATGGTGTAACCACTGATGGTAATGTTCTGTACATAATATCCCGGTTTCTCATAAGTCTTTAAGATCTCATGTTCCTCTGAGGATGTATCCATGATTTTTACCTGATACATAGGAAACAGCGTATTACCTGCTGCATCTACCACGACATCGGCTGATTTTGCCACACCATACACAAAATCCTCCTGCATAAAGCCCAATGGTTTTACATAATCAGAAGCACTCCCGGTCACATCTGTCACTTTCTCCGTGACAAAGTCTATCATGTGGATCGTATCACTGCCACGGACCGCAGAAGGATCCACCCATGCCAGAAAACGGTTTGACTCAGAAATTGCGACCGCTTCGTCGGAAAGTCCTTCTACCAGCACTTTCGTATCCAGTGAATTCAGATCGATGCCATAGACATTTCCATCCACCATAATATAAAATGCGCCACTCTCGGTCACATACATCAGCTGTCCCAATTCCGATTTCATCACCTCATAGGACTGGCTGGATGGGATAAACACCTGCTCCTCATTCGTATTTGCAAGACTGTCATAATGGTAAACCGCAATGCCCACCGTACCCTCATGGATTCCGCGGTTCATGTAGCCATACACAATATAGTCAATGCTTCCCGCCTCATCAATATTTACGATCTTAATGTCATGCTCACCATAGTTTTCCCGGTCATCTACCCCTTCATATCCCCGGAAACTGAACACTTTTGCAAGTGTGTTTGCCTCCTGATTGTAACTCCAGAGTTCTCCCTCCTGCACAAAAGTGACCACTTTGCCGGATTCATTGGTCTGATACTCCACATCCTTCGAGCGGATTCCAAGCAGGATGCTGTTTCCTGAGATGCTGTCATTTTCCCCCCGGAAAATCTCTTCCATCGTCCGTTCAAAATTCAACAGATACATTCTTGTATTGGTATACCGCACTCTGTAGTATTCCTCAACGTTATAGTATTCGCTCTGTCCATTCTGTCCTACCCAAGTCACAACATAGTCCAGAACGATCACGTTGTAGGTGGGAGTAATCTCCTTGACAGATGGAACCGGTGTTGTCAGCCTTGTGCCATGAAACTCTGCCCAGCTCACCTGATTCAGTGAATTGTTTAATGTCACATACTGCAAAGTCGTGTTATCGCCGATCGTTTTTTCCATATAAGTGCTGAGAGATGCCGCTTTCTCACTGTCAAAAGTCGTATCATTGAACTGTCTGACAAAATCAATGCACTCCGACACATAACTGTTCTGGGATTCTATGATTCGCGTGTAGTAGTAGATCATGCGGTCTCCGCTTTCCAGCTGGATCACGAGCAGATATTCCTCATTTTCCTCCAGCAGATTCTGGATTGGAAGTTCCATAGAGATCATTCCCTTATTCTCCGTGTAGGAAGTGACATCTGCATTTGCGATCAGCCTTTTTGCATCCAGGCTCCGGATCTCATAGGAGATCTTATCCACTGCGGTCTGATAAGTCTTCACCGTCACCGGAAGAAGTCTGTCTTCCCCGATCGGTGTGATCGTATCGCGCATATAGGCTGCATCCATTTTCTCTGTGTAACCATATAATTCATTGATCGCCGTTTTCCCATCATATAAGGTAAGAACCGGCAATGTTGCCTCCGACATCTCTGTCGTCAGGTCTTTATTCGTCTGATTTGTCATAAAACTGAATATAATCACTGCCAGAACAAAAACGACTGGCAGAACAATTGCTTTTATTGTACCTTTCTGCACTGTAAGCCTCCAAAATCATCCATACGACTGTTTTCCCTCTTCTGTGTGCCTCAAACTGCACACAAAAATAGCTACCGCCAGAACGGCGATAGCTATATTGTATGCAGTTTTTGCCTTTTCCGCAATATTTTCTTTGGCTTCTTTTTAAATTCTTAAGAAAATTGATGGTGAAGAATAACGAAAATCACCACCATCTTCTGCAGCGGCGGTGGCGGCATCTTCTGCGGTACATCTCGTTGTTTAACATAACACCGATCAGGCTGCGCCACGGATCATCCGGCCGTGGCGGTGGCGGCGGCATCATTCCGGGTCTGCCCGGTGGTGGCGGCATGCTTCCCGGTCTGCCCGGTGGTGGCGGCGGTGGATTGTTTCCTCCCCAAAATTCCTCTGCCATCACGGTATCTGTTCCATTTTTCACGGTCTGATAAATGCGTTCTGTCACCTGCTCTAACATAAGCCGGTCCGGATATTCGTCGAACATGAGACTTCCCTCATACTCCATTTTATCGCACTCATCTTCGATCACGTCCATAATACGGGAAACATCCCTTGGATACAGCTCTTTCATCCGGTCCATATCCTTTTCATATTCCATCTCTGTGAGATACAGATTCTGCATCGGATAGCTCATATAAAAAGGCACTTTCGGAGTGTCAGACTGCTGCATACGTAAAAACTGTTCCTCTCGATAGTCCACGCGATACTCCTTATTTCCATCACATCACTATAAGATATGCAGCAATTTTTTCCCGGGTTCCTGCTTCTGCCTTATTTGCCCACAAAAATGTATTCGATCTTTTTGTAAGGTCTCTCATAACCTTCCTTCATCATCTTCATGGTTACTTCCCCGTTTTCCTGCTGTGTGAATGCGTACTGATTATAGGCTCCACCCTGATAAGCAAAATCACTTCCGTTGTCCTGATAATGCACATAGGTGCCCTCGCCCGGAAATACAAGCATATTTAACGTATCATATGGCTTTTCCCCTACATACTGCATCACTTCATAAGTCGGGATCATACTTCCTGCTTTGGCAAACATCGGACAGGTATCAAGCGGTGCATCCACAAGATAATACTGTTTTCCCTCATAACGTTTTCCGGTATTGAAATCATACCAGATTCCTTCCGGCAGATAGACCATCTTTTTCGTCTGTCCCTGCTCTAATACCGGTGCCACAAGAAGATGTTCCCCAACTAAAAATTCATCATTTAAGTTCCACGTATTTTCATCCTTTTCATAATGAAGCACCAGTGGACGCATGATCGGAAGTCCTGTTTTCTCACACTCTGCAAACAGATCATACAGATATGGAAGCAGGCGGTAACGCAGCTCCACAAATTTGCGGTATATATTGACCGTCTTTTCCCCGAACTGCCACGGCTCCTGATAAATGCTTCCGTTGGATGAATGATTCCGGAACAATGGAGAAAATGCTCCGACCTGTACCCAGCGGCTTAAAAGTTCTGCCGTACAATCCGCACCAAATCCACCGACATCCGTTCCTGCAAATGCCATTCCACTCAGTCCAAGATTGCACAACTGTGGCACTGCCATCTGAAGATGTGACCATAAACTCTGGTTGTCCCCGGTCCAGACTGTTGTATACTTCTGGCTTCCTGCATAGCATGCGCGGGTGATCACAAATGGTCTTTTTCCGGTCTGTTCCTTAAGTCCCTCATAGGTTGCCCTGGACATCAGATGTCCGTATACATTGTGCATGGCTGCGTGGGTAGATTTCTGATCTTCATCAGTAAACACGACATCTGATGGCAGTTCTCCGTGAAAACTTGCCGGTTCATTCATGTCATTCCAGACTCCGGCAACGCCTATATCGGTCAGGAACTTCTGATTTTCTGCCCACCATTTGCGCACCTTTGGCTGTCCGAAATCCGGGTATACAGAATCTCCCGGCCATACAGCATTCACATAGACTTCCCCTTCCGGTGTCTTTGCAAAATAATCTCCGGCAATTCCCTCATCGTATTTCTCATAACCCGGATCTAATTTCACACCCGGATCGATAATGCAGACTGCCTTGAATCCATCGTCTGCCAACTCCTGAATGGTCTCTGCCGGATCGCCATAATCTTTCTCATTCCATGTAAATACACGGTAGCCATCCATATAGTCAATATCAAAATGCATCGTATCACATGGGATATTCAGTTCTCGGTATTTCCCTGCTACTTTTTTAATGCAGTCTGCGGAATCATATCCCCAGCGGGACTGATGATAACCGAGTGTCCACAGCTGTGGAAGCGGAGTCCTTCCGGTCAGATAGGTATAACCGCCCACAATGTCCGGCATCGTATCCCCTGCGATAAAATAGTAATCAAGGTTTCCGGCGTCCGCACCATAGTAAAAATATGCCTGATTTTCTTTTCCAAGGTTTACATAAGATCTGTATGTATTGTCAAAGAAAATACCGTAAACACTTTCTTTTTTCAGGGTGATCAGAAACGGAATGGACTTGTACAGTGCGCGGTAAGAATCCGTGTGTGCCTGTGGGATATCGGAGTTCCAGTTTTCGTACTCATAATCCCGCTTATTCAAAAATCCGGTCTTGTCCCCAAGTCCGTAAAACTTCTCATCCCCGTCCATTTTTTTGACAGTCTGCACCGGATAGCTGCCGCTTGCACCTGCGGACACATCATGTCCCTCTGCCTTTAACACTTCGAGAGATTTTTCACTTAACAGCGGTCTTAAAATACGCCCGCCGCGGTAATCTTCACAAATGCTCTTTCCATCCCGGTAAAAGTCCACATAAAATCCGTCATAAACTCTCGCTTCCAACTGTTTTGTTGCAACTGAAACATAACTGCCGCAGTCTTGTACCTCAAAATCTGTCCGGACCGCCTTCTCCCCTTCGATCGCCTTGGAGCGGTGTCCTTTTGTCTCATAAGGAACAAAGACATTCATAATACTCTCAGTAATGACCTCTAAAAATGCCTCTTCTTTTTCAAAGAAAAAATGGATTTTATTTTCTTCCACCTGATAATCCAAACGTTTACCTAACATATGTGCATCCTTTCTTACGTATAAATTTTCGCATTTTTTCGTAAGAATATTTTAGCATGTGCAGACGTTTTTTTCCATAGATATTTACTGATTTTTTGCCATGTCCTGAAGTTCACGCATCAGATCCAGATCCGACTGCTGGATCTTCATATTGGTCGTCATCGGCTCCTCACCCGGTCTGGTGAGTGTGATCTCGATCACAGTGCCCTCCTCCATCTCTCTGGAGAATACCGCACTTAAAAATGCCACAAACTTCGGATGGTTTGCAGTAAATTTATTTTTTGCATTCATAATCTTCATAATATTTGCCGGGTTCATCATAATCTTTTGTCCTTCTCTTTCCAAATGCCTAAAGCATCTTCTTTTTCTTAAAATAAATAATTTCCAAAATGATCACTAAGATACTCACTATTATAACTGCCGGATACGCATATTTCCACCCAAACTCCGGCATATTTGGAAAATTCATTCCATACCAGCCGGCGATCAGCGTGAGCGGCAGAAAAATCGTTGTCACAACCGTCAAAATGCTCATCACCTGATTCTGCTGCACCGCAATGAGTGACTGGTAAAGTTCCCTGATCTGCACGAGATATTCCCGCAGCATTTCCACATGGTCATGCAACCGCTCCGCCCGGTTGGAAAATAACTGCCACTGTGCTTTTTCCTCCTCCGACAGACCGCCGTTCACAGAGGTCTGCATGACATCTCCCATATTCATCAGCTGTTCATAATAGGCATGAAAAATATTGAACCGTTTCCGGTATTTCATGATCATCTCATAAAAATAGTCCGGTATTTTCTTTAACAGTTCCTCCTCCAGACCAGCCAGATGTTCCTCCTGTTTCTGCAGATACAGTACTTCATCCTGCAGCAGTTCCTCGAATAATGCCAGAAGGATCTGCCGGAAGCTATAACCCTCGTAGGTGCCTTCCGCCATCTTGTTCAGATACTCCATCAGAAAATGGCTTTCCTCTACAAGATATAATTCCTGCTCTGACAGGTAAAATCCAAAATTATGGATACACACCTGCCCTTTATTTCCCTTTGGCACACGCATTGTTCCCTGCACACACTCCCGGTATTTTTCAATCTTGCAGTACTGGATCGGTGTCATGCTGTGGATAAAATTATTTTTCCGCACAAGTTTCCGCGGATGGCTCAAAAACTCATCCAGACTCATGAGATAAATGCTTTTTCCTGCGTTTTCACTATTTTGTACTGCTTTCTTTTCCAATGTGATTTTTCCAGTTTCCTCATGATAGCTGTATTGTTCCATATGATTTTAACCTCGTAATTTTTTTGTATATCATTCCTTACAACCTGCATACTCCCAGGTAACTCCGTTATCCTCAGACTGAAAAATAATCCCCTGCTGTTCCATCGCATCAGTCTGCAGATAAATCTCCATTTTTCCATCCACGATCTGCGGCATGGTGTGATAATCATAATCTTCGATCGTAAATCCCAGTTCTGCTGCCTCGGATGGAAGTTCGGTCACCGTATCCAATGGAAGTTCCAGCCGTTCAAATGTCTCTCCGCCGTCCTTTGTCACGTAGAGCATGGAGAAATCTTCACTTGCATACGTCAGTCCTGCAAATCCGAAATCATTCGTAAAAAAGAGCAGACCTTCGGCAACGCCCATATTCTGGTCAAACGGATCACCGTTGACCTCCGTCCAGGTCGTACCTCCATCCTTCGTCTTTTCAAAGTTATAAAAACGGCTTCCACAGGCAGCATCTACCACATTCAGCCGGTAACCGGTAATATCATTGATGAAATAATACATATCGCCGTCTTCTGCATTAAACTCCCACGTATCCGAATTGCGGATATTCTCACTGGTCTTTGTTTCCGTTTCTGTCTCTGCTTCATCGGAAATTGCCGGCTCGTTTTCTTCATTATTAATATCACTATTAGCATTGGAAGAACTCTCATCAATTATTCTCCGCCACTCATCAATTTTCCAGGAGAGCGCCCCATTGTATGGGATTGCCGTGCGGATCACCGCAGCGCCACAGATGATCGTTGCCGCTCCTGCCGCCACAAGTTCTGCGATCCACAGATATTGTTTTTTCCCTGCCTGCTGTTCTTTTGCCTTTTTTCTGGTGATAAGCCAGAAGAAAAAACCAACTGCCATGACCGCTGCTCCCACAGCCATTTTCTGTCCGTGGTAGCGTACTCCTCCAAACTGGCATAAAAAATAGCCTTCGTATAAAATGTAAAAATAACCTGCTAATATCAGCACCGGACTGATTTTGTGTATAACTTTCATTTTCCTTTTCCCTCTTTTTCAAAATGGATGTTACGGCTTTTCAGACCAGACTGTTTCGTCTTTCTGCTGCTTGCATTATATTGTTTTTGTGTGCATTTTTCAATCGTGAAAAGCGGGTTTGGATCATATTTTTCCACTCAGATCTGTCTGTATCTCTGTCAAGCGCAGATGATGACAAATTTTCCTCCATAAATTGCTAAATTTTTAACAATTTTTTTATTGATTTTATAACCGAGATATGTATAATTATGGTAGAGAAAGTTGGCAATTTGCTTATGTTTCCTGCATTTCACAATGTGGAACAGAGCGATCAGAAGACCGGCTTCCAAAAAGATATGTATAGTCTGTTTTTACAGATTGATACCATATTACACACAGCGAAAGGAAAGAGGTAATTAAAAATGGCAAAAATTGATTTAAGCAAGTATGGCATTACCGGAACAACAGAAGTTGTTTACAATCCTTCTTATGAATTATTATTCGAAGAAGAAACAAAACCGGAACTTGAAGGTTACGAAAAGGGTCAGGTCAGCGAACTTGGCGCAGTAAACGTAATGACAGGTATCTATACAGGACGTTCTCCAAAAGACAAATACATCGTTATGGATGAGAACTCAAAAGACACTGTATGGTGGACTTCTGACGAATACAAAAACGACAACCACCCAGCTACAGAAGAAGCCTGGAAATCTGTAAAAGATTTAGCGATCAAAGAACTTTCCAACAAGAGACTTTTTGTTGTAGATGCATTCTGCGGTGCTAACAAAGATACACGTATGGCAATCCGTTTCATCGTTGAGGTTGCTTGGCAGGCTCACTTTGTAACAAATATGTTCATCAAACCTACAGCAGAAGAATTAGAGAACTTCGAGCCGGATTTCGTTGTTTACAATGCTTCTAAGGCAAAAGTTGAGAACTACAAAGAGTTAGGATTAAACTCTGAGACAGCAGTTATGTTCAACATCACAAGCCGTGAGCAGGTTATCGTTAACACATGGTACGGCGGAGAGATGAAGAAAGGTATGTTCTCTATGATGAACTACTTCTTACCATTAAAAGGTATGGCTTCTATGCACTGCTCAGCTAACACAGACTTAAATGGTGAGAACACAGCTATCTTCTTCGGACTTTCCGGAACAGGTAAAACTACACTTTCCACAGATCCAAAACGTCTCCTGATCGGTGATGACGAGCACGGCTGGGATGACAACGGTGTATTCAACTTCGAGGGTGGATGCTACGCAAAAGTTATCAACCTTGATAAAGATTCCGAACCAGATATCTACAATGCAATCAAACGTGACGCACTCTTAGAGAACGTTACATTAGATGAGAACGGTAAGATTGATTTCGCTGATAAGAGCGTAACAGAGAACACACGTGTGTCTTACCCGATCAACCATATTCAGAATATTGTACGTCCAATCTCTTCTGCACCAGCTGCTAAGAATGTAATCTTCTTATCTGCAGATGCATTCGGCGTACTTCCTCCAGTATCTGTTCTTACACCAGAACAGACACAGTACTACTTCTTATCTGGATTCACAGCAAAACTTGCTGGTACAGAGCGTGGTATTACAGAGCCAACACCTACATTCTCTGCATGCTTCGGACAGGCTTTCTTAGAGCTTCATCCAACAAAATATGCAGAAGAACTTGTTAAGAAAATGGAAAAGAGCGGAGCAAAAGCTTACCTCGTAAATACAGGATGGAACGGAACTGGAAAACGTATCTCCATCAAAGATACACGTGGTATCATCGATGCTATCTTAAACGGAGACATCAAGACAGCTCCTACAAAGACAATCCCATACTTCAACTTTGAAGTTCCTACAGAGCTTCCAGGCGTTGATCCAGCGATCCTTGATCCTCGTGATACTTACGCTGACGCTTCTGAGTGGGAAGTAAAAGCAAAAGACTTAGCTGCAAGATTCGTTAAGAACTTCGCTAAATATGAAGGAAACGAAGCTGGTAAAGCATTAGTTGCTGCTGGTCCTCAGGCTTAATGATCTGTTAATATCCATTAATTTGTTTTTTAGCTTAAAAGAAACCGGATGTCACATTGCATCCGGTTTCTTTATTACACATATTTGGAGTTCTATCATGTTAAAGAAGTTCATTAAATACGTCTCTCAAAATATGCTTGGTATGGTAGGTATGTCTGTTTATATTCTTGCAGACACCTACTTTATTTCTGTAGCGGTGGGTGCCGACGGTATCACTGCCTTAAATCTGGTTCTGCCAATTTATAATATTATTTTTGCGATCGGTGCGATGATGGGCGTTGGCTCTGCGATCCGTTTTGTTGTGGAACGCAATAAAAAAAGCCCGGATGCGGATGGATATTTCTTCCATGCGCTTGTGTGGGCTTTTATCATCAGTCTGTTTTTTATTTTTGTCGGTCTGTTTCTTCCTGATAAATTGATCGCACTGTTAGGCGGTGATGCCCAAATCGTTGCCACCGGGAAAAATTATACAAGAATTTTTATGTGCTTTGCTCCCTTTTTTATGTGGAACTACATTTGTAATGCTTTTGTGCGAAATGATGGAAATCCTTCCATTGCGATGTCCGCAACTTTATTCAGTAGTCTGTTCAACATCGTGTTTGACTATATCCTGATGTTTCCACTGGGACTATCCATGGAAGGTGCTGCACTTGCAACTGCCCTCTCCCCGGTCATAGGCATTGCGATCTGCTGTATCCATTTTCAATCAAAAAAGAGTACGATCCGCCTGAAACCGGTCCTGCCTTCCTTCCGCAGACTGCTCTACTGCTGTCAGGTCGGCGTTTCCTCTTTCGTCGGTGAGATTTCTTCCGGGGTTATCACGGTCGTCTTTAATATGCTGATCCTCGGTCTTGCGGGAAACACCGGAGTTGCCGCCTACGGCGTCGTCGCCAACACCTCACTGGTCGCAGTCGCTCTATTTAACGGCATTGCGCAAGGCTCCCAGCCGCTCATCAGTGAAGCTTACAGCAAGGGAAATCACAAGAATGTAACCACCTATCTGAAAATGGCAGTCACGACCACCATCGGCGTTGCTATCCTTCTGGTGGTCTGCATTTACCTTTACGCCCCTGCGATCACCGCTATATTTAACGGAGAGGGAAATCAGGTGCTTGCCTCCTACGCAGAAAACGGTTTAAGGTTATATTTCATTGGATTTCTCTTTGCCGGAATAAACATTATCGGAACTGCCATTTTAAGCTCAATAGAATCTGCAAAATATGCATTTTTTGCGTCCATCTCACGCGGATTTGTTGCGATCATCATTTTTGCATTCGTGCTGTCTGCACTGCTTGGATTAAATGGTGTATGGCTTGCTTTCCCTGCTGCGGAGTTTGTGACGATGTTAATTACGTTGTATGGGCTGGTGAAGGCGATACGAAAATAATATCTCTGCTACAAAAAAGGGGCTGTGAAAAAAGAATAGTCCCGAAAAAAAGAAAGACCAAGAGTTTATAATGAACTCAAGGTCTTTCTTTCTGTTATA
>ERZ773108.1705-NODE-1705-length-20941-cov-4.226611_pt1 | contig 20941 bp, 11 predicted proteins | sample MGYA00580570_ERZ773108 | MGnify/ENA primary metagenome ERZ773108 (study PRJEB29015, sample SAMEA2737840) | human gut metagenome | biome: human gut; feature: human-associated habitat; material: faeces | place: China | collected 2012 ...
GCTCCAATCAACAACTCGACCTAATTCTTTTTTTAAAATCAAATCAAGCCAAATTCTTGTACTTCTGCCGTTTCCCTCACGAAAAGGATGTGCAATATTCATTTCCACATATTTTTCTATAATTTCATCATATGTTGATTGAGGCATTTTTTCGATATTTTCAAGAGCTGCTTCTAAATACATAATCGGAGCAAAACGAAAATTACCTTTTGAAATATTAACAGTTCTTATCTGTCCGGCAAAACCATAAATCGGACCAAATAAATATTTGTGTATTTCAGCAAGTGATTTAAAAGTTCCCGGCTTAAGATAATTCAAATAGCCGCTTTCAAAAAGTTCTATTGCTCTTTTTTTGCTGATTTTTTCTTAATTGCTTTTTTGATTACAGGTGCTGTCTGATTATTTACTGTATATACATTTGCTCCACCAATCGTAGTCTCTGTTGCTGTTGCTGTAGAAATTGCAGAAGTTCCACCTACACTTGTTGGCTGTGCATTTGAGTTATTATTTGTTGTTGCATTCTGTGTTGTTGTTTCGTTCTGATTTGTAGTTATTCCCGGTGTTTTTTTTGTTGTAGTTGTCTCAAGCGCCTTTGTTGTTGTAGTTGTCTCAGGCGCCTTTGTTGTAGTTGTCTCAGGTGCCTTCGTTGTTGTACTTGTCTCAGGCGCCTTTGTTGTTGTTTCAGGTGCTTTTGTTGTTGTCGTCTCTGGTACTGTTGTTGTTTCAGGTGCTTTTGTTGTTGTTTCCTGTGCCTTTGTTGTCGTCTCTGGTGCTTTTGTTGTTGTCGTCTCAGGTGCCTTCGTTGTTGTAGTTATCTCAGGCGCCTTTGTTGTAGTTGTCTCCTGATGCGATGTTGTAAAAATATCTTCTCCCCAATTATCGCCATTTCCTTTTGTTGTAACATCTACAGTTGTCGTCTCAGGTGCAGTTGTTGTGAATTCATCATTCCATGGGAATGTTCCTTCATCTCCATTGTTTTCAGTCTCACCTGCATAAAATTCTGCCTCCCAAGGAAGTGTCCCCTGGTCTCCATTAACTTCAGATGTAGTTCCCTCTGCATATGTAACCTTATGTCCAAATCCACACATTACTGTTCCAACTAATGCAGTTGAACAAATTACCGCCATAACTTTTTTCCATGCGATTTTTGAAATCATTATTAATACCTCTCTTCTTCCACATAATTATTTTTTATTCTAACATTTATCGCTATAATATTCAACGAAATTTGATTTGGATGGTTGGATGTTGGATGGTTGGTTTTATGGTTGTAGATTGTGATTTGTAAACTAATATATGGACATATGTTGGTTTGTATATTGTAGATATATTAATTTGTGGGTTCACTTGTTATTTTTATACTTATTTGCCCTACAAAACTTGTTTTTTCCTATTCTGTAGAGCTTCATGGCTTCCTGTAATTCATTTTATAATTACTTCTTTATGATTTCATTTCATTCTTTTCAAAACAAAAATAGGTAAAGGATTTAATTATTAAACAAATCAATATCTAATCCTCTACCTACTTTATTTTATTAAAAGTATAACTCTAAATTTCTGATTATATCTTCATATGACACCATATCATTCTAATATTATATGATTATTCCCCATCGTATGCAATAACAGCGCCCTGATATTTTTCTTCAATAAACTGCTTGATTTCATCTGATTTCAAAACATCAACCAATGCTTTAATCTTTTCGCTATCTTCATTTCCTTCTTTTACGGCTATTACATTTACATAAGTTTTAGCTGCTTCTGAGTCTGATTTTTCATAAGCTAATGCATCTTTGCTTACTGTGTAATTTGCCTCAAGTGCATAATTTCCGTTTAATACTACAAATGCTGTTTCATCTACAACTCTTGGTACCTGTGCTGCTTCTAATTCTACAATTTCAACATCATACGGATTTTCAACAATATTGTTTACTGTAGCTTTTATGCCTGCTCCATCTTTTAATTTAATTATGCCATTATCCTGTAATAATAAAAGCGCTCTTGCTTCATTTGTTGTGTCATTAGGAACTGCAATCTTGTCACCTTTAGCAATATCCTTTAAATCTTTTTTTGTTCCCGGATAAATTCCAAATGGTTCATAATGAATCTTTCCTGCAATTGCAAGATGTGTTCCTTTTTCTTCATTGAACTGCTCTAAATAAGGAATATGCTGAAAATAGTTTGCATCAAATTCTCCACTTTCTACTACGTTATTTGGCTGAACATAATCATCAAATACTTTTACCTCTAATGTGTAACCCTTCTTTTCAAGCAAAGACTTTGCCTCTTCTAGAATCTCTGCGTGAGGTGTTGCTGAAGCTGCAACTGTTATCTTTTTATCATCACTTGCCTTTGCTGAATCTTTACTATCACTCTTTGCTCCGCATCCTGTTAATGCTCCTACTGCTAAAATTCCTGTTAATACTACTGCTAAAATTTTCTTTCTCATATATTTTTCCTCCTATTCTCAAACTTAAAAGTTATTAACTATTTGTTATTTAAAATTTGTTTATATTAATTAATTTTGCAAAATTGTTTAAGTTATTAATTTATTTTTACTAATTAGTTTTTTATTTTATATTTTTGTCTATTTTCTTTTATCAAGTCTTGATGCAACTACCATTCCTACTGACTGAAACACCTGCACAAGAACTACTAATAACACAACTGTTACAATCATTATTGCTGAATCATATCTGTAATATCCATATCGAATTGCAATATCACCAAGGCCTCCGCCTCCGACAGTTCCTGCCATCGCCGAATAGCCAAGAATTGTTCCTATTGCAATTGTTGCTCCTGTTATAAGTGATGTTCTTGATTCTAAAATCATCACCTTGACAACTATGGTAAAATCATTTGCTCCCATAGCTCTTGCCGCTTCTATAACTCCATAATCTACTTCCTTTAATGAAGATTCAACCATTCGGGCTATAAATGGGATTGCTGCTACTACCAACGGTACAACTGTTGCCGACGAGCCATAACTCTGTCCCACAATTAATTTTGTTAATGGAATTACTAAAATCAACAAAATAAGAAATGGAATACTTCTTACAATATTAGCTAATATGTCTAATACTTTATATGCAACTCTATTTGGTTTAAGCCCATCTTTGTCAAATACTGCTAACAACACCCCCATCGGCAGTCCAAATAAATATCCAACGGCTGTAGACAACAATGTCATATAAAGCGTTTCCAATATTCCATTCAAAATCATATTGTTTACTTCACTACTCCACATAATTGTCCACCTCCTCTATCTCTAAACCTCTTTCTATCAAATATTCTTTCATCTTTTCTACATTATTGCTATCTTCCTGAAATCCTAATATCATTTCTCCTTTAGCAACTCCACCAACATTTTTAGTATTGGCTTTGAGAATATTTACCGGTTCATTAAATTGTAAAATCATATTTGCAATTACAGGTTCAAATGATGAATTCTCTGAAAATACAATTCTTACATTCTTCCCTTTGCTGATTTTTGCTGCCACCTTTCCTGTATTTTCAATATCATTTCCCAAATCTCTGCTAATAAGTTCTCTCGCTACATCTGATTTAGGGTGTGTAAATATTTCTGATACTTTTCCATCCTCAACAACTTCCCCTGACTTCATAATTGCTACATGCGAACAAATCTCTCTGACTACTGACATCTGATGTGTAATAATTACAATCGTTATTCCAAATTTCTGATTTATCTCTTTAAGCAAATCGAGTATTGATGCTGTTGTCTGCGGATCTAATGCACTTGTTGCCTCATCGCAAAGAAGAATCTTCGGATTTGATGCTAATGCTCTTGCAATTGCAACTCTCTGTTTTTGTCCTCCTGAAAGCTGAGCCGGATATGCTTTTGCCTTATCACTAAGTCCTACAATTTCAAGTAATTCTTTTGCTCTTTTTCTAGCATCTGTCTTTTTCTTCCCATGTATATAAAGTGGAAAGCATATATTTTCAAGAACACTCTTTTGCATAAGCAAATTAAAATGTTGAAATATCATTCCGATATCTTCTCTTTGCTTTCTAAGTTCTTTCTTAGAAAAACTACCAAGTTCTTTTCCTTTAATAAAAATTTTTCCCTCTGTTGGTTCTTCCAAATAATTAATACATCTTACTAATGTACTTTTTCCTGCACCGGACATACCAATGATTCCATATATATCTCCCTGCTCTATTGATAAATTTACATTTTTCAAAGCCTGAACATTTCCATCTTTTGTAGAATATGTTTTACTTACATTTTGAATTAATATTTCTGACATGCCCTCACCTCATTTCCATTTTCAATCTAATCAGCATATATACATTTTTCTGTATCTAATCAACTTGTTTTATTAATATAATTAAATTAGCACTTTCTATGTACTTTTTTAACTTTATTAAGTTATTATATATTGTGACTTAATTTTCTTTGTTTCAATTGTTTTATTCCTTATGTTTTCAAAGTATAACACCTTAGTAGAAATTGTGCTAATCGAAAAAAAATACAGCTTGTTATAGGTTTTGTCTATAGCAAGCTGTAATTAATCATGTTATTCTAATGCTTTATCTTTAAATTTACTTATTTCTTCCAAATATTTCCTTCCCAAAGGACTTACCGTTACTCCTTTTCTTACGATATAACCTATAGTCATTATTTCATCTGACTTTAACTTTACCGCACAATACTCTTCTCCATTTAATTCCTCACAGATAATTCCTGAGCATAGTGTATATCCATTAAGCCCAACCATAAGATTAAGAAATGTTGCTCTGTCATTCGCCTTAATAAGCCTTTTATAACTATAAGTACTTAATACTTCTTCTGCAAAATAAAACGAATTATTTTTTCCCTGGTCAAATGATAAGCATGGATATTCTTCAAGTTCTTCAAGCGTAACCTCTTTTTTATTTGCCAATGGATGATTTTTCCACAAATATGCATATATATGACACTTTAATATTTCATGAAATTCAACACCTGATTCCTTAAAAAGCTTAGTTAACACTTTTTTATTAAAATCATTTATATATAAAATACCGATTTCACTTTTGAAATTTTTTACATCTTCAATTACATCATAAGTTTTCGTTTCATGAACTTCAAACTCGTATTCATCCATACCAAACTGCTTTACCATTTCCACAAATGCACTTACTGCAAATGTGTAATGTTGCATTGATACACTGAATTTTTTCTTTGATTCTTTTTTATCAATATACTTATTTTCTATTAAATTGTATTGTTCAACTACCTGTCTGGCGTATCCAATAAATTCCTCTCCCTCCGGGGTTACAGATATGCCTCTATTAGTTCTTCTGAATATTTCTATTCCGGCTTCTTCTTCTAATTCTTTAATAGCCGCAGAAAGACTCGGCTGTGATATGAACAGATTTCTAGCCGCTTCATTCATTGAGTCTGAATTAGCAACTGTTATTGCATATCTTAACTGTGTTAAAGTCATAACTCCTCCTAATTTGTCGAACTCCTTTTTTCGCCAACTATATTTTAGCATACTTAATCACAATGATTCTATACAAATATTATAACTTTTCGCTTTTATCTCTTGGTTATAAAATATCCTAGCTACTTTTCTCCATATGCTACATTGCTAAATTACCTATATGATAAACTTTAAAGTGTAATTTTTTAAAATAATAAAGCTACCGGCATAAACTGTGCCGATAGCTTTATAGATTTATGAAATATTTAGAAATTAATTGTTTTTAACTTTAACAACTTTACTCCATTTACCATATACTTTGCTTCCACTTACTTTCTTGTAAGCTCTTGCTTTTACGAAATATGTCTTGTTAGCTTTTAATTTCTTAACTGTTACTTTAACGCTCTTAGCATTAACTGTAACTGTTGTCTTCTTATCAAATTTCTTGCTTGTTGATACCTTAACCTGATATCCTGCTACTCCACTTACTTTCTTAAGTACAATTGAAGCTTTCTTTGCTGATTTCTTCTTTGTAGCTTTCTTAATAGCTACTTTCTTAACTGTAACTCTTGAAGGAGCTGCTGCTGTTGTTGCTGCTGTTGTTGCTGTTGGTGTTGGTACTGCTGTTGGTGCTGCTGTTGTTGGTACTGCTGTTGTTGTTTCAGGAGCCTTTGTTGTTTCAGGAATATCTTCAATTACACCTTCTACTGTAATTTCTGTATCTTTCTTAATTTCAATCTTGTATGTTCCATCTTCTGCTACAACTACTTCTACACCATTAGCTTTAACAACCGGCTTACTATCCTTTGTATATCCTGCTGCTAATTCAAGCTTAACTGTATACTCTGTTCCGTATACAACACTTGCTTCATCTTCTGTTGTTAATGTATATCCTGTTCCATTTGTTAATGTAACATTTAACTTTCTACCTGTTCCAACTTCTACTTCTGCATCTTCAGATGTATTGTAATTCTTGCTGTCAGCATATCTTACAAAATACTTTCCTGCTTTTACATTTGCAATTTCTGTTCCTGTAACTGCTGTATATTCTTCTTCACCTTCAGCTCTATATTCCATTTCATCTGTAACGCCTGTAATCTTACCATCAGCATTTTCTTCTAATGTAGATGCAACTGATTCAATTCCTTCAGGTGCAGTTCTGTCTGCTTTAGTAATTTCAAATTTAACTGTCTTTGTTGTTGCCTTAGCTTTGTTATCATCACTCCAGTAATAATTGTCAGCATCTTTTAATGTAAGTTCAACATCATATGTTCCTACATCAACTCCACCTTCATTCTTTGTTACTGTGTAATCATCTGTATCTTCAATATCTGCTACAACTGTTTCACCTGTATATGTCTTACTTTCAATTACAGGTGCATCAACTGGAGTTTTTGTTGTATAAACTTTAGCATCATCAACTGTTACATTTAAGCCTACACCGATTTCATTAATTACATAACCCCATCCGTTGCTACCGCCTGAAACAGAAATCTTAACGTATCTTACTCCTGCTTCTGTGTAATCACTTAATTTATCTAAATTAATAATATTTAAGTCAGCTGTTCCTGCATTGTCTTTCTTACATGAATAACCATTATTTTCTGCTACAGTTGTATAGTTTTCACCATCTAATGAAAGTTCAACCTTAGTATCTGCTGCATATGTTCTTGGATTAGAATATCCTAATATTAATTTTTCAAACTGTGATGGAAGATACGCATCTCCTAAATCAAGTACAACACTTGCTTCTTCTCCTGCAGCTGTTCTGATTGCAACGTCACTACCTTCACCGCTTGCAATGTTTCCATCAATTGCAACGCCTGCATTTTCAAGTGTATATCCGTCATTGTAATATGATGAAACTTCTGTTATCTTAGCCTCCGGATTATTCTTAATATTCGCAATATTATTTGCTCCTGTAACTAATTCAGAGATATCTGTAACTTTTACTGTTTCTGTTGCTTCAATCGCATCTGAAACATCCATATCATCACATACGGCTCTTGCTGTAATTGTATATTCACCTGCATCAACACCTGTTTTTGTGTATGACTTTCCGGCTTCAACATTATCACCAATTACCTTGTCACCTGCATATACCATATATTTATATCCTGCTTCAACCTGACCTTCTGCTGCTTCAACAGAATATGTAATTGAATTGTATGCATCAGATGTTGCTGTAACTCCTGCAGGAGCAGATGCCTTTTCCATTTCTACAGGTCCCTGTGGATTTTCTGAGAATACAGCAATTTCTGTAATCTGTGTTCCCCAATTAACTGCCTGATTTACATTTATTCTTACTTTTCTAACATTTCCCTTAAGGCTATCTTTGTCAAGTACCTTAGCGACCATGTACTGAGAGCCATCTTTCTGGTCTGTAGATGCTCCTGCCGGGTATTCTGTTACAGATGCAACCATCTTAAATGTTGTGTCACCAAACTGAATATCAAATCCATTAGAAGGATATAATTCTCCCTGACCATTTCTAAACCATACTACTACTTCATCAATACTTGAAGCTGCATATGACTCTCCTAAATCTATCTCAAAATATCCTGGTGTTGTAACACCAACATAATTGCCGTTCCACTTATCCCAAATGCCATCTGTAAGTGTTGTTGAGTCATTGTTTCCCTCTTTATAATTGCTTACTGATGATGTTTTCTGATATGCAAGGTTTCTGTCTGTTGTAAGCCATCTTACTTCATCACTAACTGTTGTCTCTTCAATAGTAACATCTGTTACTGTAAATGTCTGTCCTGCCTTAACTACGCCACTAAGATCTTTAGTAACCTTAATCTGTCCGTTTTCATCAGCTATTGCCGTTTCTTCCCATGAATTTTCTGTTCCATCAACTGTATACTTAATATTATATTTATAGAACTTTCCACCTTCTAAATTACCAAAAACCTTTTCAAGCTGTAGTCCCCAAGCCTGAGCTGCAGTATTTATAACATATACAGATACTGTATTCTGTCCATCAGCTCCATCTTTAGCTGCTGCTGAAACTCCTGACCATGAATTGCCTGAATACAGATTCCATTCTGAACCATCTACATCATTCTTGTCTCCAACTTTGTAGATTAAATTCTCTCCCAATGGATTCCATCCTTCATTAAGTAAGGTATATCCTTCAGGAACAGCTGCTTCTCCATTCAATAAAGCAATTCCATATTGATCTGCCGCACTAACATTCTTTACCTGATAGCCTGTAGCGCTTGTAACAACCATTGCTGCCACAAGACCATATGAACAGGCTAACTTAATTCCTTTCCTAATTTTCATTTTATTGTCTCCCTTCATAATGTGCTACACATTTATTATGTGCCCCAATGTTGTTTTAAATTTTATCATAATTATGTGCACATTTCAACAATATCACAGTTTAAAAAACATTTTTATTGTGCACATTGCACAATATATTTTGCTACTACTTATTTTTTGTTTTATTGTATAAAATACACAATTAGTGAAAGATTTATCAGTATTTTTCTCTGTTTTATTATATTTTTTCCACAAATAAAAATAGTTCAAAAAAAAGGAGAGTAGTAAAAACTACTCTCCTAAATTAGTTTGGTTGTATTAAATTACTTGTTAGCTATTTTTATTACTTTACTCCATTTACCATATACTTTGCTTCCACTTACTTTCTTGTAAGCTCTTGCTTTTACGAAATATGTCTTGTTAGCTTTTAATTTCTTAACTGTTACTTTAACGCTCTTAGCATTAACTGTAACTGTTGTCTTCTTATCAAATTTCTTGCTTGTTGATACCTTAACCTGATATCCTGCTACTCCACTTACTTTCTTAAGTACAATTGAAGCTTTCTTTGCTGATTTCTTCTTTGTAGCTTTCTTAATAGCAACTTTCTTAACTGTTACTTTTGCTGGTGCTACTGTTGTAGCAGGAGCTGTTGTTGTTGGTGCTACTGTTGTAGTTGTTGCTGTTTTTGCAGTTGTTGCTGTTTTTGCAGTTGTTGTTTCAGCTGACTTTGTAGTTGTTTCTTCCTGAGCCTTTGTTGTCTCAGGAGCTTCTGTTGTTGTTTCTGTATTTTCTGTTGTTGTTTCAGGGTCTGAAATTTTTGTAATTTCAGGTGCAAAGAATTCGATTGGATTTGTTAAACCTACCCAGCCCATTCCTACTACGAATTCTCCTGTTCCAGATTCTGTTGCTGTAAATTCTCCGGTTAATACCTGTTCTCCACCTACTAATGCAATCTGTGCTTCATTATTTGTTACTAAAACTTTTCCGTCATTTGATTCTGCATTTATCTTCCATGAGATTGAGTATTTTGCTCCCGGTACAAGTCCGCTAAATTCTTTCTTAACCTGTAAGCCCCATGCCTGACCCCAGTTACTTGTCTTCTGCTGAACTTTGATGTGATCTGCGTCTTCTGCATCTACACCTGCAACTGCTGTTGAACCATTCCATGACTGACCAACATAAATTGTATATCCGCCTAATTCACGATCTCCATCTGCATTGAATTCCTGATCCATTGTTATTTCAACAGGTTCCTGCTTTTCTGTTGTTGTTTCAGCTGCTTCTGTTGTTGTTTCTGTACTTTCTGTTGTTGTTTCAGCTGCTTCTGTTGTTGTTTCAACTGCTTCTGTTGTTGTTTCTGTACTTTCTGTTGTTGGTTCTGTCTCTCCATCCTTTGTAAATGTCATAGTAAATGTCAACTGTGAATTAGCTACAGCATTTCCTAAATTCATAAAGATTACAGGATAATCTGCCTTTGAAACATAATCTAAATTCAATTCATGTGTTCCTTCTTCAAATGTAACATCATTATTTGCTCCGTTTAACTGAAGGTTAGCTCCAAATGTAGCTGTAGAAGTATAAGCAACTTTAACCTTATAATTTACTCCATCTCCACTTGCTTCTAATGGTCCAAATACCTGTTTATCTGCAGGAACTCTTGCCTGTGTATTCCAGTCTCCACCGCCTGCTTCTAAAAATTTAAAGTCAGCTGTTACAGCATTCTTAGTTGCTGTTCCTTTATATTTCATGCTGCCAACAGTAAATACCTGCCATGGCAATGATGTTGTCCACTTACCCTTTGCTGATGAATAGTATCCTTCTGCATCTGCCTGCTGCTCTGTCGTTGTTTCAATTTCTGTTGCTTCTGTACATGTAATTCCTCCAAAATCAAGTACTGTTCCAGATGGAATTCCGCTCAATTCAAGTACCATTCCTGTTGATTCTGAAGTTGCTTTAAACTGAACTGTAACTTCATTTTCACCTTCTTTAATTTCAATACCTGTCTTTATTACTTCAGGTGTCTCAATTTTTTCATAAAGAGTTCCTGCCTGAGATGCTTTAACTTTTAATTTTAAATCATATGTAGTATCTTTTGTTAATCCTGTAACAGTGTGCTTAGCCTGTAATTTCCAACAGCCTGAGTTACCATCTGATGAAATAACCTTTAAGCTTAAGTCGTCAACTGTACTTCCTGCATAAGCCATTTCTCCTGTATTTGATCCCCATTTACCTGCATATAAAGTCCAATCACCTACAGTTACAGTCTTGTCGTCACCTATAGTTGTGTAATCACTCTCTTCATATGCACTTACCTGCAACACCTGATAAGCAGATACGCTTGAAAATACCATTGCTGTTGCACACGCATATGCCAATACCTTTCTTGAAATCTTATTAAATTTCATTTTATTCTCCTTTCAATATTCTGGTTATAAAAACCTTTTTATTACATATTTCATTCTAGCATATTGTTTTATGCATTACAACCAATAATATTGTAATTTTCACAATTTAATTAGTATAATTGCACGGCATATTTGTTTTTATCTGTTTCGTTTTTTGTAAAATACTATTGAAACATTTTTATATTTACATTTTATTTTCAAGTAATGCTACAACATTACTAATTATGTCGATTAAAAAATATCATTTATAAAATAAACTCCGGCATCACTATAAATGTGCAAAATTTCCTTTAAATTAAAAATCTCTCTAACTGATTTTCAGTAAGAGAGATTTTAATTTATTTTTGCATTACTAACTTTGGTGTTCTGTCTACTCTGAATATTCCCCAGTTCTTCTCTGCTTCATTCGGTCTGTTTCCGCCTTTCCAAGGTTCATCAAAAGCTTCGAACATATAAGATATTATCTTTTCTTTGTCTGACCAATTCCAGAATTCTTGATAATATTTCTTCTGATTTTCTTCGTTAGCCTCGCCTTCTTTCATTTGTGAAAAATCGGCACAGTTTGTAGCCCAGCCTACTTCAGAAAAAATTACAGGTTTATCCGGATATAATTCACATATCTTTTTGTACCATTCCTTGTTTACATCTAACGCTTCTTCAACTGTATTTCCATACCACAACGGATATGAATGTACGCTTATAATGTCAAGATATTTTGCAAGTTCCTGAAGTTTTACCCATTCGAATGCGCCCTCATTAAATGTTACAGGTACATTTGTTTCTGACTTCAATATTTTTGCAAAAGAAATCAATCTTTCTATAGGAACATTATTTGCTCCCCATTCAGGTGTATTTTCATTTCCTATAGATACTGCATTAATTATATCGCTATTCTCATTTGCTATTCTAACAAGATTTTCAATTCTTTTATCATTAAACTCTGCCCTTTTAGCCAACTCTTCTTCGGTATACACCTCATGAACCCATGAGCATCCCGGATTATTAACCTCTGATATTAGTTCAGGACCAAGCATTACTTTTATATTCATGCCACAATCCCTAATAACCTGACATGTCATTTCTGCATAAATAACCGGTGAATACATTCTTATGTATTTAAATCCTTCGCTTTCAATTATTCGTAAATCTTCCTTTATCTCATCATATGTTGGATATGTTTCATTTAATGGACTTTGATTTTCTCTGTACCCTGAATAGCATATTGCTCTTCCCCATTCAAACATTTTCTCTTTTCCTTTCAACTTCCTGATTTTATTTTACAAAAACAATAGTGGAAATTAGCATTGCTTTATTATCATCTCCGTATGTCTCTGTTAGCATTTTATCAATATAGCGGAGAACCCATAGATTCCCCGCTATGCTTTAATCTTTAAATTTACTTCAGTTTTAATATTCAAATCAAAAAAATATAAACTTTCTATTGTAATACAACCACAATATCAGCCTTATCACCAAATTTGTCTACATCTTCTTTTGCAATCGTATCTGTTTCGCCGTATCTTTGTCCGTCAATATAAATAACTGCAACTTTATAATCGCCTGCGTCTTTACACATGCCATTCTTATAAGTTACATGTATATTTGTACCTCTAAACATACAACTTACTGAAGCTTCTCCATTTTCAAACTGTTTAGCTAAAAGCTTTGGTTTAAATTTAAGCGCTCCGATTTCACCTTTTACTCCATACATTTCATTTAAAACTGTAAGAAGCATCCAGCTTGCAGCCCCTGTAAGGTAATGGTACATTCCTCTTCCACGCTGACTGATATATTCAGGTACTCCCGGATATATTCCACTTACTTTATAGTCATTACAATGTTTAAACAGAGTATTTATAACCTGATATCCTTCTTTTGCAAATCCTCTCTGATATAATGCATTTGCATACATTGTTGCCATGTGACAGAATACTGCTCCATTTTCTTTATGACCATATGCGAATCCAAAAAGTCTTCCAAGATCAGTTTTTACTTCTTTAAAATCAGTGTTCAATCTATATCCACCAACTTTTTCATCATAAAGATATTTATCTGCTGCTGCAGTAATGTCTTTTATCTGTTCTTTAGTTGCTGTTCCTGCCATAATTGTAAACACCTGAGCTGTAATCATCATTCTTACACCGGATTCAAAATCACCATCGACAGCATTTCCATGATTGTCATAGTAACCATTAAACCATGAGTAACCATCTTTACTCTTAATCCATTCTGTATTTCTGATATGCTCTGCTATCCACTGTGACATTCTATTAAGTATTGTACAAAGCTCTGTACATTTTACATTTACTTTTTCACCACTTACACTATGCTTTACATGTTCACAGTAGCTGTATAACACTTCATGTTTTTCGTCTATACTATCATAAACTGTTGGATCAACATTTAATAATAAAAGCATTTCTTTAGCTAATTCGACAGTTTCATTTCCTGTCATGTCAGCATAACTCTTTATAAGTTTTGCCATATTTCCAAGATTTCCACCATAAAGTGCTGTAAATGCTACACTTTCGCCTCTCTCATCAGCCATATCAAGACCATCGTTCCAGTCAGCCCCTCTAAGTCTAATATGATTATGTTCACCTACATCATAGAAAGATGTCAAATGTTGCATAAGCATATGTTCAAGTACTGTTCCTTCATATACTTCTCCATCATTTGTTAACTGCTTATTTCCCTGTGCATCATTCCACTCTAAGTCTTTCTGTTCACCACGGCAAACCTGCGGATCCTTAAAATATGCATTTTTCTCTGTTAAAAATTCTATATCACCACTCTGTTCAATGTATAACTCAGTTGTCAGATATGGCCATGCGCCATGATCCATCCATACTCTTGTGATATTATTTCTATCAGCAATAAATTCGCCCTGCTTAGAACCAATAATTGTTGCATTTGTTCCATCTAATCTGACTCCACCAAAATTATCAATTAACATGCCACGAACTTTAGCCGGTTCCATAATTAAGAGTGCAAGGCAATCCTGCCATAAATCTCTCCATCCTCTTCCACCTTTTCCATAATCATGGTGTGGTAAGAATGAACATCCATAAATTCTTCTTAGCATCGGTTGGAAGTTTACCCAATGCATCCAATTGTCAAATTCCTTGTCTGCTGAACTATAACTTACATTTATTTTTTTCTGCCAGAATTCCTTTGTTTCCTCTAAATATTTATCAAATTCTTCCACAGATAAATACTTTTTGCTCAACTCATTTATATCATTCATTGATTCGCCGTAACCTAAAGCTACTACGAAAGTTCTTGACTGCTTTGGCATTAATGTTACTTTTTCAAACTGCATCGCTGCTACAGTTTCATAACCGTCAACTTCTTCTCCTTCCTTGTATGGTAATGGCATATTTTTCATCACATAATATGGATTTTCAAAATTTCCGCCATTTCCTATGAATTCTTCTGTAACAGGGCAGAAACTTTCAGGATTAACCATTTTCTCAAATCCTGTCATTTTAGCTAATGTCGCATAATAAACTTTATTAAGATTATGACCTCTTTCGTCAAATGTTAATGTAGGATTAATTACTATACCATCTTTTATTGTGTATGTTCTATGTAATAACGATGTAACGTGTCTATGGTCACGAATGTTTGACGCAGAACGTGCATACATAGGTATTGCTACTGTAGGTGTAAATTCTACTTCTCTATCTGTATTGTTAGTAATTACAATCTTAGTAAGTTCTACTTTATCATCAGTAGAAGGTACAAATGATGTAATTTTAGCTGACAATCCAAATTCATCTGATTTTCTTTCTATTTCATGCCACATAATACCTGCAGTTAATTTCACATCATCTTTTTTATCTGTAAACAACTGTGCCTGTTGCATTGCAGATCTACCTGTAACAGACCATGCTCCTTTTCCTTCAACATAAACCCAGAAATTTCTGCTTGATTTGTTATTATGTAAATTTTCACTACTTACAGGCTCTAACAAAAATGTATTCTGATCTAACTTAATGTCACCACCTAAATCAGGAGTAATTGCACTCATCATTCCTGCTTCATTTGCAAGTGGAAAATACATATAACTTGTTAAATCAGGATTGTCCAGTGTAAATGTACCTTTTTTATCTATATATTTAAGACTTCCCATTTCTTCTCCTCTTTCTAATATACTCAAGTAAGCGTTCGCAAAAACCACAGCCCGTATCCTTTGTATGTCTTTATAAGTGTGTAAACTGTTAATTTTTTATAAAAATTTGCGTTTTTTGCAATCACTATTCACACAAAAGGCGGACACCCTCCTGGATCTCCGCCTATTCATTTAGCATCTATTTAAAATAAACAGTAATCTTGTCTACTTTTCCATCACGTACAGCTTCTGCTAATTCGCCTGTAATCTTATTTTCAGTAGAAACTACTTTTCCGTCTATTTCTACTTTATCAACTACTGCTGCATCAGCACCATATGTATCTTTTCCTGTGTTGTTTACATATGTTACATCACAAGTTGATAATAATCTGAATGTAGCCTTTCCTTCATCAAATAACCATTTTGCAAGCTTTGGTGTGAAGTTAAGTACTAATTCTCCATTTTCATATGTAAATACTTTTCCACCTGTAAACATTTCAATCCACATTGAAATCATTTCTGTTGTAGAACCTGAAAGTCTTGCAACAAAACCTCTTCCGTGAATGTCTTCATTTGGATTTGCACTTGATGCGATAAATGATGAATTTTCAAGAATACTTCTTCCATACATATTTGGATCTAAGAATGGAACTAACGCTCTTGTTACTGTTTCGTAGAATTCATCATATAATCCCGCTTTAATCATTGCCAACATATATTTATATTCCATATGAAGGAATACATTTTCTCTTTCCTGCCATCCTGGTGTAAATGCACGGCAACGTCCATTTTCCATTGAGCATTCTTCGATTGAAGCTGATGTCTTATACATTCCAAGTTTGCTATCGTAAATATCTGTCTTTTTAACATTATTAAACATTTCACGTGCTGTGTCTGTATCAACATATCCCATCATTCTTGCAGGTCCTTCAAGGAAGGCTGGAAGTGGAACTGCCTTAAAGCCTTTAACTTTAGCTTTCTGTAATCCATAATGACTCATTACAGGATTTCCATCAGCATCTACAACTGGTTCAAAGTCAGTTACTTCATGTGTAAAGTATGTAGGAACTACGCCTTCACCAATTTCAACTGCTTTTGCAATGCCTTTTTCAATCTTAGCTTCAAATGCTTTGAAGATTTCAACTATTTCTGATTTAGCAAGAGCTGTTTCTTCTCCACTAAAGTAAAGTTTAATTGTTTCTCTATAATTTTCTCTGATTGTTGCAACTGCATCCCAATATTCAAAATCGTTAAGTTCGCCTGCATTTGCCTTATCTAATGTAGCCTTAACATCTCTTAAATACTTAGCAATTTCAGCAGGCATTACGATTTTGCCTTCGCCTTCGAAATTGTCAATGATGAAGTTTACAAGTCTCTTTAATTCAAATGTTTCAGGTGTACCTGAACCAAATAATCCAGGAAGTCCGTTCATGGCATCATTCCATCCCGGTTTTCCACCTTCCATTTCAACACCCATTCCGTCAACATCAAGCTGAGCGAATTTGCTAAGTGCTAAAATAATCATCTTAACTGATAATGTTGTCATATATGGCTTCTGGTCTTTTGTCTGTAACCAGTTTGTAGCCCATTTATTAAATCCAGGTCTTGCAAGTTTTTCTTCATCTTCAACTTCCATACCATACTGACGTACAGCACCTTTGTTGTTAATTACGTATTTTTCATCACGTGGTACAACTGTTGCTACACTGTCATAGAATTTATATGTTTTGTCTTCGAATAAGAACTCATCAATCTTATCTGGGAAAATGCTTAAGTAGTTGTCTACTAAATCCATATTGTAATCCCAGTGATCACTCCAATAACCTTCAGCAAATCCTGCTTCAATGTTCTGATTACAGTTATTTAAAATATTTGCAATGAATTCTCCATCATCAATCTTAAGTTCTAACTGAAGTTTTGCAATTGTGTTTGAAATCTGTCCCGGTGTAAATTTACCTGCAACAATTTCCTTAATTGCTGTAGCATCACCGTTAATTGATTCTTCAACATAAGCCTGAACTTCATCTTCTTTTCCTTCAATTACATTGAAAAGACTTGGTCTTACTTCAAGTGGATTGTATCCATCTGCCTGAATAAGACTAAAGAATGTCTTAACATTGAAGTCACCAACGTCCTTCTTGAAGAATACATCATTTCTTCTGTTCTGAGATACATCTCTGAAGTTACCATTACCCTGTGAATAATATTCAGCAGCGATTGAGAAAAAGTTGTAATCTCTTTCAGGGTCACCATGTTTTCTACTGAACAAGTGAATTACTGACTTATTTCCATCTTTGTTTAATACATATGGATATCCACCTCTTAAGAAGTTATCTAAGTAACACTGTTCTACATACTGGTCAAATATTCCGGCTGCTGTCTTTGTCTTAATATCTGAAGTGAAGCTATCTGCTAATTCTTCTGCTTCTTCAAATTTCTTATCTAAATAACCAGGTACTGTGAAATCTGCAAGTTTAGCATTAATCTGTTCAACTGAACCTGCAAAACCAATCATTGTTGAGAATGAGAAGTCTTCCCCGGCTTTAATTTCTGCCTTAAATGGAGTAAATCCACAAGGTACTTTATTAGCAAAACACTGTTTCTTTGCTAATACTTTATCAATTCCACCTTCTACAAAATTAACAGGTTTCATAAGAGATAAGTCATAACCATACACTGTATCTACATCATAGATTACATCCTGTAATTCATTATCCTTAATTGTTAAATAGTAGTAACCACCTTCAACGTCTGATACTTCAGCTGAATCCTTTGTTGAAGCTCTAAGTGTATAATATGGAACTTTGTTTTCAAGGTTCTTAATGTCTGCCCAGCTTTTAAATAAGTTAGACATTTCCTTAAATTCACCATTTGCAATTCCGTATGTAATAATCTTTGGAAGACCATCTACGATTTCGATGTTCTTAGCCTTATCTCCTGTATTCTTAACAGAAACCTGTCTTACAAGAGCTCCGATACTTTCATTTGGAAGTACATAGTAATTTACTGTAACCTCAATACCATATTTAGTATTATTTTCAATAATCTTGAAACTGTTTTTATTCATTCTGATTGAACGTTTTGCATCATCTTCATACTGGAAAAACGGTTCATAGTACTGTCCATCAATTTTTAAGAATGTTCTAAAACCTTTTACCTGTGTGTTTTCAAATGCTGTATTAGCTGAGTTAAATTCCATAATGGCATTTCCCTTGTTGCCAATACCAAAACTATTCATTCCCTGTCCTCTGTTAGTGTAGAATGTCCACATTGGAATTCCTTTAACACCTGCAAGACCTGGCAAAAAGCTTGAAAAAGCCGGCATTCTATCATAATCATCTATAACAAAAGTCTTACCTTCAAGTCTGTAGTTACTCATTTTATTACTCCTTTTTTTATCATTATATTTATCTTTATGCTTACGCTAATAATTTTCTTTTTTATCTTTCTTTTGCTCTACCACATGAGCTTCTATAAACCATTTTTGGTGATAATTTAGTTACTGTTCCATTCTTATCATCATCTGATTTGAGCAATCTGAAAAGCTCATTTGCGCTTACACTACCCATTTCTGCAATTGGGCTGTGTACTGTTGTAAGAGGTACTCCATAATAAGGACTAATTGTACTGTCATCATATCCGATAACACTTACATCTTCAGGTACTCTCACACCGATATCCTGAAATGCCTGAATAACGCCCCATGCCATTTCATCATTTGCACAGAACATAGCATCTGGGATATCAATTCCTTTTGATAACAGTGATCTCATTTCACTGTACGCAAGTGATTCCTCATAATATCCTCTGACTTCTAATTCCTTATCGATTGGGAGATTGTTCTTTTCCATCATCTCCGCATATCCGGCATAACGATGTTCATCGTCACCGCTTTCGTTACCATGCATGTAACCGATTCTCTTATGACCAAGTTTAATCAAATGGTCAACTGCCATAGATGCTCCTAATTTGTCATCTACAAATACTCCTGAAATATTTTTTCCCTTACAATTTCTATCAATAAATACCATTGGAATATTAACTGTTGCAATTCGCTTTACATAATCGCCTGTTAAATCTTCATGATAAATTATTGCTCCTGCTACGCCTGATGCAATTATCATACGATATATTTCATCCGGTGAGTTGTCATTACTTACATATATGTTTAATAAGTAATCGTTTAATTTGCATTGCAAATGAATTGCCTGTGTTAAAACCTTATAGAAATCTCCCTGTAAACTTGTTACAAATAATCCTATTGTATTCTTTCTATTAGATTTTAATAACTTTGCATTCATATTAGGGATATAATGCAATTTTTCAACCGCCTCTAATACTTTCTGTTTTGTATCTTCACTTACGATGTCAGCATTGTTAAATACATTAGAAACCGTAGATATTGCAACTCCTGCTTCTCTAGCAACATCTTTAATTGTAACCATGTTATTCCCTCCTAAGGTTTTATTATATCTGTCACCCGCCACTTAACGGGTGACAGTCAATTTTATCTTACTGATATACTCTTACATAGTCAACATAATAGTAGTCTTCATATGTCTGAATATTTCCATTTGTTCCTGTTAATGTCCATCCATTTGTTGTAACTGTTCCTGCAGCGTTACCACCGATTGCACAGTTAAGAATGAAGAAGAATGAATGATCAAATACCCAAGCTTCATTGAAAATACTTGCACTGAATTTTGAAGGATCATATACACCAACTACTCTTCCATCTACCATGAATGTGATTGAATTTTCATTCCATTCTGCTGTATATGTATGGAAATCTGCTGCTGCAGTAGCCTGTGTAAGACCTGTGTCATAATTCTTATTTCCATGAGATGTTGACTGGTTATTAAAATATGGGCAATGGATTGTCTGTGGAACTCCACCGTTCATTGCTTCTAAAATATCAATTTCACCACATAATGGCCATGTTTTTGTATCATTGTTTGCTCCAAGCATCCATCCTGCTGACCAAGTACCTTTTGCTTTAGATGCCTTTGCTCTTATTTCCATTCTACCATAAGTAAATTCTCTTTTACCTTTAGTATTAATTCTTGTTGATGAGCAATATACAGGTTTCTTAGCAACTAAATCATATTCCATTCTAGGAATAATTACTAAACAACCATTTTCAAATTTAATGTTCTTTCCTTCTGTATAATCCTGAAATTCTTCATTACCCCATCCATTTGCTCCTGTTTCATATTTCCATGAATTGAGGTCTAAACTTGTTCCATTAAATTCATCTGACCAAGTCAACTTCCAAGTTTTTACGCTTGCAACATTTGAATATTCGCTACTAGCAATTGCTTTTTTGCCTGCTTTAGCATAAGCTTTTACTTTATAGTAATATGTTGCACCACCGGCTACATTCTTAATTGTAGTTTTTGTTTTTTTACCTTTTTTTACTGTAGCAACCTTCTTAAATCCCTTGTTCTTATTTGTTGATTTGTAGATATAATAACCTGTTGCTCCTTTTACTTTCTTCCAAGATACAGTAACGTTTGAAGCTGTTTCTGTACTTGAAGCAATGCTAGCCTTAACACCTTTTACCTTAGTTGGTGTAACAGTAACCTTAACTGTTGCTGTTCCGGCACTTGATGATAATTTAATTTTTGCAATACCGGCTTTTTTACCTTTTACTGAACCTTTGCTGTTAACTGAAGCAACTTTGCTATTGCTTGTAGAGTATTTAACTCCCTTTGCTAATGTAG
>ERZ773108.1710-NODE-1710-length-20909-cov-5.779659_pt1 | contig 20909 bp, 19 predicted proteins | sample MGYA00580570_ERZ773108 | MGnify/ENA primary metagenome ERZ773108 (study PRJEB29015, sample SAMEA2737840) | human gut metagenome | biome: human gut; feature: human-associated habitat; material: faeces | place: China | collected 2012 ...
TGAGAATGCGATCGTGACGAGAATACTCAGCTTGTCGATCGGAACGACGACGCTGACGATGCCGTTCTGTATCGCATAATAATAGCACAGCCAGCTGCCTCCCGTGGCAAGTCCCGAAAGAGCAATAAACACAAGCTCTGTTTTGTCAATGCTTTTTACCTGCGATTGCTTACCTTTCATGAACACGATGAGCCATGCCATCACCAATACAACGCCGGTGCGAATCGCCGTACCGAGATTTGACTCAACATTGCTGATACCCACTTTGGCAAGTATCGATGTCAGTGCCGCAAACAAAGCAGAGCCGATTGCATACGGCAGCCATGCGGACCTTTCGTTTTTCGCTCCGGAGTTCTTTTTTTCAATCATCAGAAACACGCCCACGGCAAGCAGCGCCGTGCCGATCAGTTTGACGGCAAGATGATTGGTTTCTTTGAAGAGAATGATCGCAAGAAGAACCGTAAGGACGGCGCTTGATTTGTCGATCGGAACGACCTTATTGACATCTCCGATCGACAACGCTTTAAAATAGCACATCCAGGAGGCACCGGTCGCAAGTCCGGATAGAATTAAAAAAATCAGAGACTTTGATGCTATTGCGGTTATCGTATTTGCCGAGCCGACAACGAATACCATGATCCACGAAAAAAGCAAAACAACAATGGTACGCAGTGCGGTTGCGATATCCGAATCCGTTTTTTTAATGCCGCATTTAGCTAATACCGAGGTCAGACCCGCAAAAACGGCAGATAATACCGCCATGAAAAGCCAAAGCACTTCTATTCTCACTCCTTCACAAATCCCGATTAGTTTGCCACATCATAGCACACCCCCCCAAATGTGTAAAGCCAAATTCCACACCGAAAGGAGTCTTAACCTTGAAAGATGCAACACAACTTCATATCCGACCTGCCCGCCCGGAGGAGGCGGGCTTATTTTATACCCCGCACCCCGAAGAAGATAAGCGGCTGGGTACCGTTGGCCATGTCCGCATGGACTTCGGGCGCAGCGGCAACGAGTTCTGGCATACATGGTGGCCCCGTGGCCCGGAGGAGCTGAACAGCCCCGCGTTCAAAGCGGAGTTGCAGCAGATCGTTGGTAAGCTCCGTGAAGATGTGCTGAAAAGCCGCTTTGCTATGGAGCGCTTCTGCTATGAACACGGCGGAAAAATCGACGGCGGCTATGTACAAAACTACGGCTACATCGTGGAAACGGAGCATTACCGCTACTGCCTGCGCTGCAACCCCTCTCCGGGCGATTATAACGGCTACCTTGCGATATACGATTTGGCCGTCCAGCGGCAGAACATGGCGCGGGACAAGCCTCTGGTGGGCCGCGTCACCTATGCCAATGGCGATACACAGGAGTTTACCGATGCCGAAGCCTTTTTCAAATGCATTCAAGAGGAGTTGCCGTATCGCCCCACCACAGGCTTCCGTTACGAGGTGCTGACCGACAATCCCAGCGTCCGCAAGCAGGTGGATGACATGATCTTTGACTTCTATGGCGAGGAGAATCCCCGCCAGTTGGAGGAATATCAAAAAACGCCCAAACAGGGCATGACAATGGGAGGTATAAGATGATGGACAGAAAAATGGTGAATTTTATCAAGGAGCAGTATCCCCCCGGCACCCGCATCCGGCTCAATTCGATGGAGGACCCTTATCATCCCATTCTTCCCGGCACGGAGGGCGAAGTGGACTTCGTGGACGATAAGGGGCAAATTTTTATGAAGTGGGACAATGGCCGCACGCTGCCGCTCATCCCCGGCGAGGACAGCTTCACCGTGCTGCCGCCCAAGCTGACCACCCTCAAGCTGTATATGCCCCTGACCGCCGATCTCTACGAGCGGAACGAGTACGGCGAATTCGATGATTGCAGCACATTGCTGGAGGGCAGTGAGCTGCGGGGCTATCAGGATCAGATCACGGCGGCACTGGTGAAGAATCGGATGCCGGAGGAGGCGGAGCGCGGCATCATGCATTGGTACCATAAGCCTGACAGCATCAACACAAAGGTCCACTCCGCTGTGTTCACGGTAGACAGCCGAAGCGGAGAACTTTGGGGCGTGGCGGAATGCCGCGTCGCCGGTGAATTGTCGGACACCGAAATGGATACTTTGAAGGAATTTATCACCGGACAGGCTTCTGACGGCTGGTGCGAAGGGTTTGAACAGAGGGAGATTGCCGTGGATGATTGTGAATTGCATGTCCACTTTTGGAACTCGGACGAGTGGAACATCCAAACGGAGCAGGAACGCTTTGAGCCAAGGCTTTCCGAAGATTACACGGTGGAACAGCGGATGGGGGGACTGTAAAATGTTCGATACAAAAGAGATGCAAACAAAATTTATTTCCAATATGGCAGAACGGCTCAATGCCCTGAATTTTCGCGCAAGATTTCGAGAGGACGGAGATCTTACAGTGAGTAGTTCGATCAATTTCCTGGGTGTCATCGGAAAAACTGGCGAATTATACTGCAATTCCAAAGACCTTGGCAATCCATACAGGCGATTTCAATTGGAGAGAATCCTCCAAACGATGGATGCCGTTCGCACGGAAATGGTGCAAGCCAATACATCAACACCGGAAGAAGCACTGGAATTGGAAACACTGCTGGGGGCATATCCGAGCCGACAGCAGGTACAGGAGGAGAAGCCTAAACCGAAACAAAACGAAGATGCAACGCTCAAAATGGTACATGAGCAATCTTCTGAAAAGAATCCTTCTCAGTCCAATCTGCCGGAGGGATTGCCGGAACTGTGCTTCTCCACCCTCCCCGGCACCGGGGAACTTATCTGCATCAAGCGCGGTGAGAGCGGTTATTATCCAAGTGATTGGAGTACAGATGACCCTGCACAGAACCGTGAGCTGGCAGACTACAACAACGAACGCCTTGGCGTGACACAGGAACAGCGGCTGGCAATGGAATGCGGCAGTATGCACGGCTGGGATGTTCCCGGTGCGGACCCGAAAGTCTATGAGCAGAACGGGATGAAAATGGGAGGGATGAAGTTTGGCTAAGAAAGTGTTTGCCGTTTATCTGGCAAAAGAGGACGTTCCAAACAGCGAAGCCTACGCAACGCTGGAACTGCCCGCCTCCCCGTGGGAGCTGTGGGACGCGATGGAAAAGGTGCGGCTGAAGGATGGCGAAGCACTGTACATGGAGATCGACGATTACTATGCTTTCGAATATCTTGCCCCGCATTTAGAGGAGTTGGATATCAGTCTCAACGAGCTCAACGACCTTGCCGCAAGGCTTGCGACGTTGGATGAGGTACAGGGGATCGCCTTTGAGGGACTGTTCTCCATGGAGGTGCAGAAAAAAGTAAACACCAACGGCGGCGTCATCACGCTGCAGGATCTGCGGGATCTGGCGGTCAGCGCAAAAACAGACTGCTATCATGTGGTGGATGCCGCGGATGACGCCCAGCTTGGCCGCTTCTACGCGGAAAACGACTTTGTGCCGGAACTGGAGGGCATATCGGATGCGGTATTCGAGATGCTGGACTTTGCCGGCATCGGAAGAATGATGCGATGCAGTGAAAACGGCGTATTTGTGGGAAACCTGTATGTGCTGCGGGACGGCGAACTGACAACCGCGCCGCCCTGCGCCAAGGACTTGCCGGAAAAGCCGGGATACCTCTTCCGGCTCACGCTCGGATTGCATCCCGATATTGGCGATGACCGCACGGTGACGTTGATCCTTCCCGCGGCAGAGGCGGAGCTGCTGGATGCGCAGGCGCAGCTCGGCACAGAGGGCTGGGAGGGCGTCGCGGTCATTGATTACGATGGAATCATTCCCTATGCGGCAGAATTCACCGACCTGCCCATGGAACTGGACGAATTCAACGTGCTCGCCGCAGCGGTGCGGGATATGCCCTCGCCTGAAAAGCAGCTTCCAAAGCTGAAGGCGCTGCTGAAGCAATTTGAAGTACAGGACATTGCGACCGCCATAAGCCTGACAGAGTGTCTGGATGACTACGTTCTCACACCGGAGATCAGCTCGCCGCAGGAAACTGCCATCGACCAGCTTCACTTCATGACGGATGACCACTCGGTGGAATTGCTGATTTCCCATGTAAATCTCTACGCCTATGGCTGCGACCTCATCAGGGAGGACAACGCAGTGCTCTCGCCCTACGGTCTGCTGCACCGTGCGGACTATCAGCCCATGCTGTCACCGGTGCAGAAACAGGAAATGGAGATGAAAATGTAATGAACAAGGAACATATTCAACACGAAGGTGACCGGACGCTGCCTTGTGCAGCACGGGAGACATTCCGATGCAGACCGGATGCTCTAAGCGATGACGAAAAGGCGATTCTCTCCGCCATCGTTCTGCAAAAGGGCGAGGCGGAGGCTGGAGAGATTTTCGCAAATTCACCGGAGCGGCTGCGTGATTACACGATCCTCAAGGATGTCAATAACTACGCCGCGCTGGGCAGATATTATCTCGCCAACGAAACTACCGTCCCGGAGGAGCTGTATGAGTACATGGACCTGGGTGCGCTGGGCTGCCGCTACGAGGATGAGCATCCCGGCGTGTTCATCGGCAGCGACTATGTGCAGTATCCCCCGCAGAAACAGGAAATGAAAATGAAGTAATACCATTTTGACTCGCAGAAGCCATTAAAAATCATTTTAGGGGCCGATTTTCCGAAAGGGGATCGGCCCCTTCTTTTTTTATGCCCTTTTTCGGGAAATCACCCCGGAAAGGAGAAAACATGCGCGATGAACAACTGTTGGCGTATCTCAAAGGCTCCTTCTCCGGCAGGAAAAACCGCGTCGGTGGGACGGAGCTGGAGCGGACGCTCCATGTCAGCGGAACCGACCTGCGAAAGCTGGTGAATCAGCTGCGGCGCAAGACCCATCCCATCGCCAGCGACCGCAGTGGCTACTTTTACGCCACAACTGCCGGTGAGGTCTACGACACCATCCGCCAGCTGAAACGGATGGCGGATGGACTGGAAGCGGCCATCAACGGTCTGGAACGGTCTATGGATCGGTTCCGTGAGGACGAGGAGGCCGGACATGGCTAAGCCGCCCTTTCCCTGGATCGGCAGCAAGGAGAAGATCGCACCGTACATCCTGCAGCTTTTCCCGCCCAAGCTGACGCAGTATGTGGAACCGTTCGGCGGCAGCGGCGCGGTGCTGCTGGCTTTGCCGTCGGACCCAAACCGATTGGACATTTATAACGACTTGGATGCCGAGCTGGTGAACCTGTTCTCTTGCATCAAAGAATGCTCCAATGTTTTGCTGCGGGAACTGAAATTCCTGCCCATCCACGGCCGCAAGCTCTTCGAGTATTACCGGGACTTTGTCGCCCACAAGGAGGTCTACTTTCAAAATGTGCAGGCGGAGATCGAGTGCCTGGGAGATCGCTCCTGCTTTACGGAGGAACAAGCCGGAGAACTGCTCCCCATCTTTCAGGAGCGGCTGGCGCTTTACGATGTAAAGCGGGCAGCGGCGTATTACCTTGCCATCCGCGGCAGCTTCAGCGGGACGATCAACTCTTTCGGTGTCAAAGGGTTGGATGTCGAACGCTTCCTAAAGCTGTTTCCACCGGTGTCCGCACGACTGAAGGACGTGCCGTTGGAGAACAAAAATGCCTTGCAGCTCATTCGGGAACGAGATAAAAAAGGCAGTCTTATCTATGCCGATCCGCCCTATGTCAAAACGGAGCGGCTCTACCGTGTCGCTGGGAAGCTGGGACGTTTCCGCAGATTCCATGTCCGGCTCTGGCAGGTACTAACTGGCCGTGACAGTTATGTGGTACTGTCCTACAACGACTGTCCCTTTATCCGTAAGCTCTATCAGGATTGGTACATTTCATCTTTCCAGCGCAGCAATCCGCTCTCTCAGAAAAAGGGCTCGTCCTTCGGCGAACTCATCATCACCAACTACGATCCCCGCCCCTACATGACCAGCCAGATGAACCTCTTCGACGAGCCGTTGGGCGAATGGGAGCTGAAGCTGGTCCATATCCCAAATCATCCACCAAGGAGGAAAACAGCATGAAATTCAATTTGAACCATGATCCTAACAATAAAACTCTTGCCATCCCCCGCGCCGCTTTGCAGCTCTCCGGACTTGCAGGCGTCAGCGACCTGATCCTCCATACCGACAGCGGCTGTGTTCTGCTGCTGCCGGGAGATCCCACCGTGGCAGAGCTGCTGAAAACCATTTCTCTGCTTTCCACCGTAACGCCGCAGCTGATCTCCCGTCTGGCGGAGAGAAGCCAGATGGCGATGGAGAACGGAATGTCGGAAACGGCGTGCGGTGCCTGTGAACACGAACTCCACTGCTCCGGCCTTGAAATTCCGCCCTGCCAGCTGGCGGAGGCGGGAATCTCGCCTACTGCTCCACTGGAATCTTTCGTGGAGAATGGCAAAGTCATCGTGCAGGCAGCGGAGAAAACCGCTGCGGATGTACTCATCGATGGACTGGATGATGACATCCGCACCATGCTGGAAAATTCCGGTGTGCAGATGGAAGGCATGTGCCGCCTGCTGGAAAAGGAGGAGATCTCAGGATGAATGATACTTACCTCTACCCGTATTCCGCTGCTGAAGCCCGTAAGCGGAATGAACTTCCCCTCTGGCGGGAGAGCTACAAGACAAACATCGCCTGCCGAAATGCTATCGAGGACGCCATTCGCCAGAACTTTGATGGCATGAACCTTCAGACAGATTGTTTAAAGGCCGTGCTGGACGAATACGGCTACAAGCGCACCGCATGGGTGCTCGCCAATACGCTGCACGAACTCAAGTGGGATGGGCGTTTCAGCTACGCCAACAAGCATTGGGCAGAGAAGATATATATTCCCACAGATCTCAACCACAACAGCGATTTTGTTGTCCGAAGCCATCCGGCCGTGCTGGATGGCTTCGTCAGTTTCTACCGCAAGGCGGTGCAGGCGTTAAATCTCTTTGGCGCGGAGCATTGTGTCGGTGACCGCGCCGAGCAGGACTATACCGGCAAGGTGCTGGTACTCAGCCCCGACACGCTGAAAGAATCCTGCTGGAGTCAGGAAAACCAGCTCTGGTATGCCCATGACGGTTTTGGCTGTTCGCCTCACGCCATTGGCCGCTCGGTGCGCTGCACCTGCCTTAGCGACGGGGAGATGACACGCTGGAACCGCAGCGAGTTTATCGGTGTGCTGGATGACAAGTTCCTTCCGGAATGGGCAAAGCCGAAGCTGGCAGAGCTTCAAGCGCAGGAGCAGACCGACGCGCCCACGATGGGCGGCATGAATATGAAGTGAGGAGGACATCTGAATGTGCATGACCTATTACACCGTGGACGATCTCCGCCCCGGAAGACCCGGATGGGATGTGAGACAGTTTTCCGCATTGGCGGAGGCCATCGACCATTACCGGACGCTCCCCATGGATGGGACCCGTGTCCTTGGTATGATGGATGATGCCCACGCCTATGAACTCATCCGCTGTGTGCGCCTTTTCCCCGGCGACGCCCAGGGCGAGGATGTTCTGTCGGCAGATTACCGGCGCAGCGGCTTGACGAAAAAGAATGCTGCTTTGAAAAATGCGCTGGACGTTTGCTTAGAAGTCCTGCATCCCCGTTTCCTGTTGGAGCCGGAGCGTTTGGTTCCCGTTCCCCATCGCAGAAAGCTGCGGGAAGAGCTGCGGGAGGCGCTTCTCTGGCAGGGTTATGAAGAAAACTACGATTCCGCCATCCGTTCCGTTTTTGTGGGCGGCGTTGGTTGGATCTCACCCCAGGACGTGAAAAAGCAGCGGCATCTTCCACTTGTGCTGAGCTACCGGGTAGACGGTATGTCGAAAGACGGTGCCTACCTCTCCTTAGAGCTGGAGCCTTGGGAATATGACCTTCTGCTGGAGCAGACGAAAAATCACTATAAAAATAAAGAAAAGAGGAACACAAAATGAAACGAATGCTATCCCTCTGCGCTGCGGCGTTGTGCCTGACTTTGGCACTGACACCTGCTGCGCTGGCGGCGGACTTTGAACCCGCAGTACCGGACGCCAAGGTCTGCTACCCCACTTCCATCGTCCGAAACGACGATGGCACAGAGCTGAAGAAAATCTATGATCTGAGTCCGGAAGATGATCCCGCAGGCATTCCCCGCTCGAATTTCCAGCAGGATGGCTTCCAGTACAACCTGACGGACCTTCTGAAGCAGGAGCTTCCGGAAAACGAGAGCCGCCAGCATACGGAGCATGTTTCTATCGAGAGCGCCAAAAAGGATATGGAATCCGTGCTGGCGCTGCTGCCGCAGGAGCGTGAGTTCATCACGGACGACGGGCTCATGGGAACCCTGACACTCCGACTTGACACCGTGCAGGTCGAGCCGTCCGGCTATGGCAGTTCTACAAAGCAGCTTTCCGTCAAGCGCAGCTATCCCAACCTTGCCGAGCAGGATACACAGTACATCCCCAAGAGCATTGAGGACGGCGGCAGGACCCTGACGCTCTCCGACATTCAGTGGCAGACCGACAATACCGCCAACATGGACGGTTATGCCGTGGCAGACCGCTATACCGCCGTCGCCACCTACACCGGCAGCGCCACCAGCAGCTATGTCAAGGGCTACACCGTCACGGCGGATTATACCGGAACCGTCAGCCGAATCGCCCTGAACCGTGTCCGCTATGTTGCCATTTTTGAGGGAACGCCCATCCAGCCCGCAGAGCCTGTGAATGTGCCTTCCGCGGCATCCGCTTTCCGCTGGTCCTATGTGCTGATTCCCCTCGGAATTGTGGCTGCGGCAGGAGCCGGTGTCGGCGGTGCGCTGCTGGTGAAGCACAGAAAAGAAAACGCAGATGAGGAGGAAACGGCAGAATGAAAAAGATCATTACCCTTTGCTTGAGCCTTTGCATGACAGCGGCTCTGGCGGCTCCGGCGTATGCACTGGAATACAGTATCGACGCACCGGACGATTACGATTTCGGCAGGGACACCTCCATCGAGGTCATCCACACGGCGGATGGCGGCGCCATGAAAAATACCGACGTCAGCAAGAACGCCGCGCTCATTCCGCCCGTCTTTGGCTCGGAGAGCATGAATGCGCTGCATACCGGCGAATACCTGACGCCGAATCTTGCGCCGCGCACCCTTCCCACGGCTGGCGCCGTGATCAGCGGCAGCGGTGATGTGGTTACCCCAGGGAGTACGGTGAGCAGCGGCAACGGCTATCAGCCCTCTGTGCTGTTCACGGAGGTGGCGAGCGATCTTTACTACAAAAACGGTTCCCTCGGCAAGATCGAGATCCCCGCGCTGGGTCTGAGCGTGAGGATCTATCAGGGAACGGACAGCAAGACGCTTGCCAAAGGCGTTGGGCATTTTGAAGATACCTCCATCTGGGAGGGCAATGTCTGCCTCGCCGCCCACAACCGCGGTGCCAACAACTACTTCGGACAGATCCACACGCTGAACATCGGCGATAAGATCACCCTGATGACGAAACTGGGCACCCGCACCTACAGGGTGACAGATGTCAGAAAGGTCAGCGAGACGGACCGCAGCGGGCTTGCGGACTCCGGTGAGAACATGCTCACGCTTTACACCTGCGTCCGCAACCAGCGTGACCAGCGGTGGTGCGTGACCGCGGTGGAGGCTTAATTTTTCTCCGTTTTGCCGGATCGGTTCTGTTCGACTTTCGTCCCTCACTTGTGCTATGTTCGTGCTGCAAAGATCACCACATACCAATTAAAAATGGAGGCAGAATTATGAACAGGATCAAAAATACCGGACTTGTCCTCTGCGGTCTCGTACTGGGGCTGACCCTGAGTGCTCCTGCGGCGCAGGCGGTGGAATCGCTGAAAGCAACGCTTTCCACCAACCGCATCCTTGTGGATGGACAGGAAACCCACATGACCGCCTATACCATCGGCGGCAGCAACTATGTGCGTCTTCGGGACATCGGCAAGGCTGTTGGTTTCGAGGTTTATTGGGATAGCGAAAACGGCTGTGTGCAGGTGGAAAGCGGAAAACCTTACACCGGCGAAGAACCGGCAAAGGATGAAGTTATCAAACCCGTTCCGCAGCCAGAACCCACAGTCCCCACCAATGATGCCGATGTGGATGCCTTGAAGCAGGACGTCGTGGACCGAACCAATGCTCTCCGCAGAGAGCAAGGAATTCCAGCGCTGAAGGTCAACAAGCAGCTCATGCAAGCGGCTCAGGTACGAGCCGACGAAATGGCCGCCAGCGGCGTCTACTCCCACACCAGACCCGATGGACGGAAAAATACCACCGTTACGGACTGCCCGTATGTAGGCGAAAATATCCACCGCATCGCGGATTGGGCGCTGCAGGGTAAATCGGTATCTGAGGTCGCCGTATGGTCATGGAACCTCTCCGGTGGGCACCGTGATAATTTTCTCGAAAAGAATTATGCGGAAACCGGCGTAGGACTTGCCAGAGGAGTCAATGACAACGGTGACGAATGCTGGTACTGCGTCCAACTCTTCCTATGGAACGGCTATACCGTAGGCTGGGTAGACACTCCGGCAGCCAAATAAAATCACATCATCTCAACCCGAAGCAGACCGAGAGATCGGTCTGCTTCTTTGTTTCTAAATCTGAATATAAGGAGGAAATAACCTTGAAAACATGGAAAACAAGGATCATGTCGGTGCTTCTCGTCATTATGACGCTGTTGACGCTGCTTCCGACTTCCGCGCTTGCCGCTTCCAGTACCGGAACCGGTATCAAGCCTACCAGCAATACCAACTACTGGACAACGAGACTGCTCCATGACGGGACACCGTACAGCTACAAGCCTCCGATGGCAGCAGGTAAAATGCTCTACTGCCTGGATCGCGGCTATGGCTACCGCTGGGGTACGGCCAGCTTTTTGAACAGCTACACCTATACCTCCGCCACCGGCGCGGACGCGGACACCGTCCTGAAAACAGCGCTGGCGCAGAGCGGTATGGGAGAACTGGATGCCCAGCAGCTTGAAAACTTCAAATGGATGATGACATTCATTGTGGACTATAAGGGAGATGTTCCCGGCAGCCTGTTTATGGCCGCACAGACCTATGTGTGGGATCATCAGACCTTCAAGGGCGAGGGAGACGGCGACATCGATGGCGGCGGCTACGCGAACGCCGATACCTATGAAACCTATCTTGGCTACATCGATTGGATGTTGAAAGAAAAGGCCAAGGAGGATGCGGAGTTCCAGAAGCAGATTGCAGATTACGCTGCCAAGGGTATCATCGCCTCTGTGGTAGAAGATGAAGCCGCAAAATGGGCGGTCTATGCAAAGTCCAGCGTCAAGGGCCGTCAGAGCTTCTTCAATTACTACGCGCCACGCAAGCTGGTGGTAAATGATGCGCCTGAGCCGGATAAGCCCACGCCTCCCGCGGGAGATGCGGACATCACGCTGAAAAAGGTAGCTGCCGGAACGACCCGTGGCCTGGATGGCGCCCGCTTCCTGATTTACCGCGACGGTCAGATCGTCGGCAGCGATGTGACCAAAAACGGCGGTATGATCGAGGTAAAGGACGTCACCGAAGGGTTGTGGTCCTTCGTGGAAACCGAGGCTCCGGCGGGGTACTGTGCTGACTCCACGCCCATCAGCGTCTATGTGGACACAACGGATGGGGACAAGCAGTACACCGTCACCGCTACAAACTATGAGCTGCCCAGCATGAAGATCATCAAGACCGACGCTCAGACCGGCGCGCCGATCCCCGGCACGGTGCTGTCCATCAAATCCGTGACCGGCAGCTATTCCACCTCCGTCACGACTGGCTCGGACGGTTCGGCAACCCTTTCAGACATCCCCGCTGATGTGTATGTCGTCCGGGAGGAATCCGTGCCGGAGCCTTATGTAGTGTCTCACACCGAGCAGACCGTAGCGCTGCGCCCCGGCAAGACCTCCGAAGTCATCTTCGTTGACTATGAAAAGCCGGGACTCGAAATTTTGAAGAAAAACATTGCCACCGGAGAGCCTATCGAGGGCGTGACCTATCTCATTGAGCAGATCGACGGCAGCTACTCCACCAGCGCCACGACGGACAGCGCGGGGCGCATCTTCCTCGATTCCATCCCCGTGGGCAGCTATCGCATCACGGAGAAAAATGTGCCTTCCCATGTCATTCTCTCTGAGATCCCCCAGGAAGTCTATCTGGAAGCAGGCTGCACCAGAACGGTGACCTTCTTCAACGCGGTCAAACCCTCCCTGACGATCCTGAAGCGAAACAGCGTCACCGGTGATCCTCTCTCCAATGCCAAATTCCATATCTATTACGGCTCGGACAATACCACCACCGGCGAGATCAACGACCTCGGTGTGTTCACAACGGCCTCCGACGGTAAAATCACCATCACCGATGTAAACCGTGGCTGGTACAAACTGGTAGAGGAGTCCGCTCCCAAGGGCTTCGGCATTCAGGGCAGCGGGGTCACCGAGTTCTATCTGGAAGCCAATACCTCTAAGACCGTGACCGTGGACAATGTTCCTCACAGTGCCCTCGTCGTGTACAAATATGACGCCAAAACCGGAAAAGGACTGGAGGGCTGCCGCTTTGAACTGCGTTATCTTAGCGGCAATACCAGCGGCACTGGCGGCACAGTCATCGGGACTTATGTGACCGGCCCCAACGGAGCGTTCACCGTAACAAACCTCAAACGCGGCACTTACATCTGCCAGGAGATTGAGAGCGATGGAAATCACATCATCGACCGCGAACCCCAGACGGTGTGGATTTCCGGCGAGGATCAGGATGTGGTGACGCTCCGCTTCGGCAATGCCCCGCTGGGAAGTTTGCTCATTACAAAGCTGAGCGATGACAGCAAGCACGAACCGCTCTCCGGCGTAGAGTTCCTGCTGACCGACAGCAGCGGCCATTATCTCGGCAACGACAACGGCCGCTTCACCACCAATGCCGCAGGCGAAATTCTGGTGGATGGTCTGGAACCCGGCATGACGGTCATTGCCCGTGAAGTCAGAGCAAAAACGGGCTACCTGTTGGATGACAGCCCCCAGCACGCGCTCATCAAGAGCGGCGAAACGGCGCATTTGCAGTTTCTGAACCAGCCTGCCGGTAATCTCATCATCCGCAAGGTCAGCTCCGGCCCCAACGGGGAGCCGCTGGAGGGCGTCGAGTTTAAGATCACCTACGCGGATGGCAGCTTCGTTCCCGACGCCAACGGCGAACTGTCCAGCAACGGCATTTATTACACCAATAAATCTGGTGAGATCCGCATCTCCGGCGTCGTCGGCACCGTGGTAGCAACGGAAACCAAGACGATTCCGGGCTTCACCATTGACGAAGCGACCCGCACACAGACCGTGGTAGTCAATCCCAACGACACGCAGACGCTGACCTTTTACAACAAACCCACTACAACATTGATTCTCCAGAAATACATTTCCGGCACGAAAAATGAGCCGCTGGCCGGGGTACAGTTCCTTGTGACAGACTCCTCCGGTGCGGTAGTTGGCCCCAACAACGGCTACTATACCACCGACGCTGCAGGCCAGATCGTCATTGAGGGTCTGACCGACGGCATGACTGTTACCGCAAAAGAGGTCAAATCTGTGGATGGATTCGTGTTGGACGGGACACCGCAGAGCATCAAGATCGACCAGAGCCAGTCTCCCCAGCGCATGACCTTCTGGAATGAGCGACAGGGCGCGCTCATCATCAACAAGCTGTCCTCTCTGGACCGCAAGACGCCGCTGGAGGGCGTTACCTTCAAAATCACTACGGCTACCGGCGAGTTCGTCCCCGACGAAAACGGAAAAATCAGCTCCAACGGTCTGTACTATACCGACGAAAACGGGCAGATCATTCTCAAGGGCGTCACCGGCACACTGGTGGTGACAGAGGAAAAATCTATCTCCGGTTACACCATCGACGAGAATACGCGCACGCAGACCGTGGTGGTCAACCCCAACGACACGCAGTCCCTCTATTTTGTGCGCTTTGTTCCTTGACAATCTGCGTGGAAACACGCAACAAAGCAAGGCAGATTCTGAAGAATCTGAACTCTATGCTTGATTCGGCAGGGGCAGAACCTGCCTGACCCGGTGTGACGGGTAACAAAAACTCTGAATCTCCGACGTGCAGATTTGTAGTGTCATGCAATCTGTACGAAGCTCGGTAAAGAGCGGTAGCATGGTCTGAGACGGCTATGCCCGCAGGAGGCTATAAATCGGTCATGTCCAGAATGTCTTGTTGCAACCGACAAAAGTCCCGAATGTACGGCTCGTAAAGGCGTAGGATGATTATACAGCCATCCGCTCCCATGTGGAGTGCTGTCGCCGTCGAAATCTGAAGTAGTGGAAAACGGCAGAAAACCAAAAAAAAGGTCGAATGTCTTTGGCAGAATATCACACAGGCCAAAGACGGCAGCCGGGTCAAAGGGACGGGCTAAAACCGATATGTAAAGCTAAGGCATAGGGAACAAAGGAACCGTGGACGGACACATCCCAAGATGTAAACAGAATGACACTTCTGTCCGCACAGGTAGGAAATGACCTGTTAATCCGCGGGACAGCAGCCCGTAGTAGTGATGAAACTCCTGTAATGGGAGTGGAGCGAAGGGGCATAGTCAATGCAGATTTGTATGTGAACAGAAAGTCGAGGAAGCCGTAGGCATACCTGACTAAAACCAGAAACACCAATTCCAGAGAGGAGGCGGTGCGTATGGCACAACAATTCGACTACCCAAAAACCGAAACTCAATTACGCGAAATTCAAGATGCACTGTATCAGCACAGCAAAGAAGTCTATGAGGCTGGCGGCCGTCCAGCATTCAAAGGACTTCTGGAGATTATGTCAGCAGAGTCAACCATTATCACAGCAATCCATAATATCAAAGGCAATCATGGAAGCGAAACCCCTGGTGTAGATTCCAAAACCATGCGCAAAGATTATCTTCAAAAACCATTCCCGTGGGTTGTAGCAGATATTCAACGTGCATTTAAGTATTTTGAACCCCAGCAGATACGGAGAGTATATATCGACAAACCGGGAAAATCAGAAAAGCGGCCTCTGGGCATTCCTGCAATACGGGATAGAATCGTACAAGAATGTATGAGGATAGTGCTGGAACCTATATTAGAAGCACAATTCTTTGCACATTCCTATGGATTCCGCCCCATGCGAGATGCGGCTATGGCCTTAGAACGAGTTGACATTATAATGCACAACACGGGAAATTACTGGATTGTCGAAGGTGACATCAGCAAATGCTTTGACCGTATCGACCACAGCATACTCATAAAGCGGTTGTACCACATGGGTATCAAGGATAGGCGGGTCTTGCAGATTATCAAGGCCATGTTAAAAGCCGGGGTCATGGAAGAACGCGCCGTAAACGAAGAAGGAACACCGCAGGGCGGCCTAATCAGCCCACTACTCGCGAATGTTTATTTAGATATTATGGATGAATGGGTATCAAAGCAATGGGAAAATAAACGAACCAGACATCAGTATGTACAGGACCAGAGCAGGTACGCGGTCATGCGCAAGAAAACCACTCTTGTTCCCGGATACCTTGTCAGATACGCGGATGACTTCATCATTGCAACAGACACCCGAGCACATGCGGAAGACTGGAAAGCTCGCTTGCAATCCTTTCTTCAGGAAAAAATGAAATTGACATTATCCCAAGAAAAAACACTGATAACAGACATCAGAAAGAAGTACATCAAATTCTTAGGCTACGAGTTCAAAATGGTTCGGGGGAAATCCCGCAGAGGCTACATCCCAAGAACGATTCCAGACCGTGAGCGATTAAAGCGCAGAGCTGACAAAATCGCGGAAGACATCAAAAAGATTCCCGGTAATTACAGCCGTGAGCAAATGGTTGGTGCAATAAACCGCATCAACAGTCAGATAAGAGGGATTATCCAATATTATCAATGCTGTACATGGGTAAATATTGCCATGCAAAAACACAGCAGAAAATTGCAACTTGCGGCAAGGCGCCGCTTGAAACAGTACAACGGGAAATGGATTCCAGCAAATCAAACCCGGAACCTTCCTCGAGTACACCAACAATACAAACAGAAAATTCCCTCTATCAAATACCGGGACATCTATGTAGGCTTTACAGCGCTTACCTTTTGCAGATGGGAAAGAACTCCACCTAAAAACCAAGCTGAGACACCATACACCGACACTGGGCGGCAGTTGTATTTTGAACGTACGAAAAAGAAGAAAATGCAGGCGCGTCTGGATGAAATGTATTCGGATAGGTCGGCACGGGCAATCAGCTATGGCAAATGGGGGAAGTTCAACAATTTCGAGTTTATTATGAACAGGGCTTACGCTCTCAACCGTGATAAACTCAGGTGCCGGGTCTGTGGAGGTTGGTTAATCGCTAATACGCCATGGGCACACCGGATAAATCCATACCTCCCATTGGATAAGGTGAACCGTGTCAACAATCTGATTTCGCTTCATAAGAAATGCTTCATCGCGGTTAATAATCCGAATCAGGACATTAGTGAGTTTGATGTCAAAGCACAAAAGAAAATTGTCGGTTATAGGGACAAACTGGTTATTTCACATACACGCAACAAATAATTTGCATTGATGGAGCGCCGTGTGCGGTGAAAGTCGCACGCACGGTGCGAAGCGGGGGAAAATCCACCCTGACTGTCCCAGTCCAACTGGGATAAAAGCGGTGGATTACCTATCGCTATTATAATGCTCCCATCGGTGGGCTGGAGCTGGTGAAAGTGAATGCGGCGGACAAAACCCAGCGTATCCCCAACACCACCTTCGAGATCCGCCGTGTCAGCGATGGCGGTCTGGTGGACACCGTCACCACCGGAACGGACGGCCGCGTGTATGTGCCGCTGGAAAGCGGCAGCTACTATGCCGTGGAAACCGAGGCGGGCAAGGGCTTCCAGCTGGACAATACCCCCATCTATTTCGCCGTGGAGGATGGTAGAACCACGACCAAAACGGTGACCAACAAAGCCATCTCCGGTATCCTGATCCGCAAGGTCGATTCGGCCACCGGCGAGGGCATCTACGGCGTTTCCTTCATTCTCTATGACAGCGGCAACAATCCCATCACGCAGGAAACCAGCGATGACCGGGGCTACGTCCGGTTTGAGGGACTGGAAGCTGGCCGCTATTATCTGCGTGAACTGGAAAACGAGGGCTACATCCCCGACACGCAGAAAAAGACCGTGTATGTAAAGTCCGGCGAAACCACGGAAATCGAATGGAAGAATACGCCCATCACCGGTCAGATTCAGATCGTCAAGACCTCGGAAGATTACAACTCGATGAATGGCTGGCCCGCCGGAACGCCCATCCCCAACACCGTCTTTGAAGTTTACAATGCCCGCACCAACCGCCTGGTGGATACCATCAAGACGGATAAAAACGGCTTGGCGGTCAGCAAGCCCCTGCCTTTGGCGCGATATAAAATCGTGGAATCCAAGGCGGCGGAGTTTTACGGGCTGGATAAGACACCCATTGAGGTGGAGATCGAACACGCCGGTCAGATCGTCAAGGTGAGCATGACCAATAAGAGCCTGTACACGAATGTGTCGATCAAGAAGACCGGTTATGTGGAGGTCATGCCGGGACAGCTTATTCGTTACAACTTTACCGGTATTGCCAACAATTCCACCACGGCACTGGAGTCGTTCTACTGGAGAGACACTCTGCCCGTCAAGGCGGTGCGCCTTGAAAAGATTTACACCGGCACGTGGAATACCCCCGGCAACTATAAGATCGTCTACCGCACCAATCTCAGCGGCGATACCTGGCGCACGCTGGCGGATAACCTTTCCACCAGCAAGAACTATGTGCTGGATGCTTCTCCCGCAGCGCTGGGACTTGCCGCCAATGAGTATGTGACGGAGTTCATGGCGGCGTTCGGCATTGTACCTTCAAACTTCCGTCAGGTAGAAGCGCCCCGCGTAGATTGCAAGGTGCTTTCAAAGCTCACCGGTGGTACGCAGTTCGTCAACACGTCGGATGCAGGCGGCGTCTACAATGGGCAGTGGATCATGGCGACCTCCCGCTGGGTCACCAGAGTTTACGCCCCCAGCAAGCCCCTGCCCCGCACCGGTTATTAAGAGCTAACAACGGATGCCGCTCCGCAAGGGGCGGCATCCCCATTTTAAGGAGGTTGAGATTTCTTGAAATACAGAAAAATGATTATTCTGACATTGACGCTTCTGCTTCTGACCTCTCTCTGCTGCACCTCGGCGCTCGCTGCGGGCGGGGATGTGGCGGGAGCGGTGGAGCAGACATGGACGGAGGCGGCCAAGCAGATCAAGAGCGTGGTGGAGAAGGTGGTGTTCCCTGCATTGGATATGATCCTCGCTATCGCATTCTTTGTAAAACTTGGCGGCGCGTACTTTGATTATCGCCAGAGAGGACAGTTTGAATGGACTGGCCCCGCTATCCTCTTTGCCTGCCTGATTTTCAGCTTGATCGCGCCGAAATACATCTGGAATATCATCGGGATCTGAGCCAAGAAGAGAGAACAATTAAAAGCCGGATCAGGACCCTCCTGCCGGATATAACCGATGAGGCAATGGTTGCATGGATAGTGTATGTGGATGAAGTAGGCAGACATGGTTGCTTCACAAAGATACTCTTGCGTTAAAAGCACAATCCTGCTATAAATACCATTTGAGAGATAGGTACCAGAGAATCTTAATGAGAATGGAGGAATTGTTCTGTGTCTACCAAGAATACTATGAAGCATAATGCCGTCATTACAACGATGCTTTTGCTTGTATTATTTACGTTTTCCGCTTGTGCATCTGTAACTCCTGATGACCAAACATCAAGGGATTCCAATATTACGGAGAATGGTGCATCAACGGGCCGTTCAGACTATGATAATACAAGCACGCCTGAGTTTTTCAATGACCTCGGGAAAACGCTTGATGAATTGAAAAACGAGCATCCGGAAGGCAACGTGATTGTAAGGCCGGATGGATTTCCAGACAGTGCTGCTATATGCTTTGGAGCCTCAGAGTCGGAATATCTTTACTGCTTTTTCGGCGCACAGAGTGGCGATGCTGAAAAGGCTATGAACGAATATGAAGACCAGCTGGAATGTTCCGGTTTTGTCACCACCGCATGCATACTCTTTCCGGACATGGAAGATGAAATGTCCTTTGAAGATTTCTTCTCCTTGATTGGCGTTGACGATTATGAGTATTTAGGAGAAGATACGACTGCAGCAGGTTGGTTAAGATTCATGTATAACGGTATGGAGGTCATGGTGAATACAAACGAGGCCGCTTCTGGTGGTGGATGGAATTTCACAGGAGTGGAAATTGTGAAGCATAATGCTCCCGTGTCAATCGTGGACACGGAAATATTCAATACCAATCAGGACTTAGCGGATGCGGTCATGTTCGATTGATCTACATTATAATGGTCTAAAGCAAAATATTCTATAAGGAAAGCCGTCGCCCCGCCTGGGCGGCGGCTTTCTGCATTTCTGGAGGTGAGTGAAGATATTTATTGGGGACTTTGTTGCCGCGACAGTCCTGGATTAGGAAGTAGGCAGATGGTGTCACCCCGTATTTAGCAAGGAGCCTCATAAAAAGCTTGCATAAAAAGTGCTATCTTGATATAATACTATCAAGAAATTGATAAGGAGGGCTTTCTATGCAAATCAGACCATCCTCTGCTCTGCGGAATGAGTACACGCAGATCTCCGAGCTGGCAAAGGCATCCGGTGAACCGATCTTCATCACGAACAAGGGTGAAGATGACGGTGTTTATATGAGCATGGCAGCATACGAGGAGCGGGAAAAAATGTTCCGACACCGCGACAAAATTTATGCTGCGGAACTCAGCAGATTGAGCGGAGAGCCTGTCTGCACGCCGGAGGAGCTTGACGAAAGAATGGAGGAGCTGTTCCGTGCCTACGAAAAGTAAACTGGTCTATCTTCCACCTGCTCAACACGACTTCGAGGAGATCGTAAAGTATCACATTACGGAGGCAGGAACTCCCTACGCGCGGAAAATCTACAGTACGATGAAAACGACCATAAACCGTCTGCGGGATTTCCCGCTGATGGGGCAAACGCATCCGGACCCGATCCTTGCGGCAAGCGGTTACCGTAAACTTGTGCTGACGAAGACTTATGTTGCCATCTACAAATTGATCGGGGACACCGTCTACGTTTATGCGATCGTCAATGGCACAACAGATTATCCGCGGCTGCTCAAGTAAGCGCTGCAGTCAGATGCAAAACAAAATACTCTATATGAAAGGCCGTCGCCCACCTGGGCGGCGGCTTTCTGCATTTTCGGAGGTGAGCGAAAATATTTATTTGGGACTTTGTTGCCGCGACAGTTTTGGATCAGCTGGTGGACTGGATCTACGGGCAGATCGTGGGCTTTCTCGGCAATTTCTTTGCCCTCATGGGCAATATGGGCGTGGAACTTTTTGAACTGGAATGGGTCAGCGCCATCATTCTCTTTTTCTCCCGCCTTGCGTGGGCGCTGTTTACCGTCAGCGTGGTAGTCTGCGCCTTTGAGTGCGGCATTGAATACTCCACCGGCAGAGGAAATCTCCAGCAGTGCGGGATGAATATCATCAAGGGCTTTTTGGCGGTGAGTCTCTTCACCGTTGTCCCCGTCCGCCTCTATGCCTTATCGGTGTCGCTGCAGGGAACCTTTTCCGCGGGACTTACCGGCTACGGACGAAGCATCGGTGAGGTGGGGCAGGACATCATCACCGAACTCAGCGAGATACAGACGCTTGCCGATGTAGTGAACAGTTCCCACTTTGGCCTCGGCATCATCACCAGCCCCATTATGCTTCTCTTTTGCGTGATCCTTATGGGCTATGCGGTGCTGAAGGTGTTTTTCGCCAACCTCAAACGCGGGGGCATTTTGCTGATTCAAATTGCGGTCGGCTCCCTCTATATGTTCAGCGTCCCACGTGGCTATCTGGATGGATTCA
>ERZ773108.1714-NODE-1714-length-20881-cov-153.826659_pt1 | contig 20881 bp, 24 predicted proteins | sample MGYA00580570_ERZ773108 | MGnify/ENA primary metagenome ERZ773108 (study PRJEB29015, sample SAMEA2737840) | human gut metagenome | biome: human gut; feature: human-associated habitat; material: faeces | place: China | collected 2012 ...
GGCTTATGAATTGTCAGTAAAAAAGATGAAAGAAAATCTTAAAGAAGGGGAATATATAATAAAAAGCAATATTTTGAAAACTACAATAAAAGAAGATAAGGTAATACTTGAAATGTTTTTCTCTGTATATGAGGATATAACTGACTATAGAGATATAACTATAGTAGAGTCAGAATAATATTAAATCTTGAAATCTATAATTTCTTATACTATAATATAAATGGATGCCGAAATAGCTCAATTGGTAGAGCAACTGTCTCGTAATCAGTAGGTTGTAGGTTCAAGTCCTATTTTTGGCACCAGTAAGCAACCTGTCCGAACTTTTATAGTTTGGGGCTTAAATATATAAGTATCAATTTCTAAAGAAGTTGGTACTTTTTTAGTGTTTAAGAAAGAAAGGACAAGTTTAAATGGTAAATATTACAAAGGAAAAATTAGAAATTGATAACGAATTAAAGAAAAAGATAGAATTTATATGTAGTTTTTGTAATACTACTCCAATTATTATTAATGGTAATATTAGAAAAATTAATAAAACAAATTTAAACTACATTGAACCTCACAGGATAATTATTAAGGGTATTACATTTCTAGCATTTAATTATTCCAATGAAATATTTATTGAAAACTTATCTAAAAACATTAAATTATCAGATTTAGAAGACTTTATAAAACAAATAAACTAAATATATATAAAATGTACTAACTTCTTCTAAAATCGTCTTTAAACAGGTAAAAACTGGGAATTATGTCTTGACTTTAAAATAAAAGTATCTATAATAAGAAAGCAATAAAAAGAAGTTTTATGTTTTTGTGGGGTTAATATAAAACAAATATAATTTAGCAGATATAACTTTAGAGGTGTCAAAGGCATAAAACCTAATGTCTTTGTCGCCTCTTTTTTGATGAAGAATAAGAAAGGATTAAAGTTTATGAATGAAGAAAAGAAAATTGCAGGAATCTATATAAGAGGCAGGAATCTATATAAGAGTTAGTACTGAGGATCAAGCCAGAGAGGGTTTTAGTTTACCAGAACAAGAAAAAAGACTTCGTGCTATGTGCGAATACAAAAATTATGAGATTTATAAAGTTTATAAAGATGCAGGAATAAGCGCCAAAACTGGAAATCATAGACCAGCATTTGAAGAATTAAAAGATGATATTAAAAATAAAAAATGTAATACTATTGTTGTGTTAAAACTAGATAGATTAACAAGAAGTGTTTATGACTGGGAAAACATAATGAAATTTTTAGAAGAAAATAATGCTTATTTAGATTGTGCAAATGATGATATAAATACCACTAATGCTAATGGCAGAATGGTTGCAAGACTTTTAACAACAGTATCACAAAATGAAATAGAAAGAACAAGCGAGAAAACTAAAATTGGTTTAGCAGGTGCAATAAAAGTTGGAAATATTCCAAACAAAGCCCCATTTGGTTATAAACATGTTAATAAAAAACTTGTTATAGATCCACTTACAAAAGATGAAGTAATAAGAATATTTAACTTATATTTTGGGGGTAATTCTTATCAAACTATTGCTAATATTTATAATGAAGAAAAAGTATTTGGAAAAGCAAATTGGTGTGATAGTACAATTTTAAGAATACTTGAAAATGAGATTTATAAAGGCGATTATGTGCATGGAAAAAAGACAAATCATCCTACTTATTATGAGAATGTTGTAGAACCACTTGTATCTAAAGAATTGTGGGAAGAATGTCAAGTACAAAAGAGAAAGAACTTAGAAATTATAAACGAGATAAAGAATACTTATTCTTACAAAAGTTAAGATGTCCTAAATGTGGAAGAATACTAGGTGGTAATGCAACAAGAAAGAAAAATGGAAAAGTATATTATTACTATCAATGTAATGTTTGTAAAATAACAATTAAAGAAACAAAAATAGAAGATGCAGTTAAAACATTACTTGCTGATATTTTAGAATATGATAATGTTGTTAATGAATTTTTTCTACCAGTATTAAAATCTAAAATAGATAATCCAAAAGAAGAATTAAGTAAAGAACTAAAAAAATTAAATAATAAAAAAGAAAGAATCAAAAAAGCATATATTGATTCTCTGTTTACAGAAGAAGAATTTAAAGAAGAAACAAAAATAATTGAAGAACAAACAGAACTTATTAATTCAAAACTATTAGAAAATGAACAAGCAGAACAATTAAACTTTACTATTGATGATATTCTCTTAAAAAGAGATATGGACTTCATTAATAAAGTAAAATTACTAATATCTTATTATGCTTTTAATGAAAACTGGGATTTACTTGATAGAGAAACTAAAGCAGATATTGTTATGAGATATATTGATGATGTAGACCTTGAAATGAAAGATAGTAGGTATGAAATTAAACAAATAAACTTTAGAAGTACATTTTATAGTGATTTTGAAGAATTATATAAGCAAGGTTATATTGATAAGAAAAGACCAATTACTTATAACTTTAATGGTATTTGTGTAGATAATGTAGTTAGATATAGTGAGTACTTACCTATTAAAGATGTATTGCAACATTTATATAGATTAAATGAATATTATGAAGTTAATTTTTATAAAGGAACACTATATAAAGAAACTGAAAAACTAGATATGTTTCCACTTCAAAATAACGAAGTTCCAATTAGAATATTCCCATTACAAGAAAATAATAATGGAAACGAAAATTGGGTTTCAATGGGGATGTTTGCTACAAAGAACAATCCTAATGACATAAAGGTTAACATTAGAGATGTATTTGAAACAATACCAGATAATGTTTAGAAAGAAGATTTTTGCTAACTTTTATTAAAAAAGTTATAACAAAACTATGAAAATAATTGCTTACGATAGTTTGCAATTACTTGTATAATTTTCATAGATAAAATAATAAGCAATGCTTATTATTTTATCAGAAGTCTTATGTAGTTTTATTCCATTACGAAGTTTTGGAATATTACGAAATAAGATAGGTGGATTCTAAGGTTGCCTAAACCTTAGCCCCCAGATTTTGACAGAGCCAAAATTAACCCTACTATAAATAGTAGGACTCTGTTTTAACAAAGGGGAATATAAAATATGAACGATAAAGAAGAATTATCTTATTCATTGCATTTAAGTAATGATAAAAATAAATCAAAGAAAGCAAGAAGAAGTGTAAAAAATACTGAAACTGGAACTACTTCTCTATCTAATAATGCAATACAAAACCATCAACAATTATCAAAAGTTGATAAACATAACTTACGAAAATATGATGAAGAACAAGAATTAATTTGCACGATTAAAGGTACTTCATCTATTGTATATGATACTAAAAATTTGTATTTAGAATTATTTGAAAATGCAAAAATTAAATATAATGAAAAACAAAATAGAAATGATAGAAAGATAGAAAATTATTTTAATCATATCTCAAATGATAACAAAAGAGATCTTGCTTGTGAGATTATTATTGAACTTGGAGATATGGACTTTTGGGCAGATAAAGATGATAAATTTAAAAAGGAAATGATAGAAGTTTTTAAAGAACAAATCATAGATTTAGAAGAAGTTGTGCCTAACTTTAAAATAGCAAATGCTACTATCCATTTTGATGAATCTAGTCCACATTTACATATCGTTGGTGTACCTTTCAAAGATGGAATGAAAAATGGTATGTCTAAACAAGTTGGTAAATCTGATGTTTTCAATAAAATAAGTCTAAGGGAAATTCAAGACAAAATGAGAGTATATTGTATTAATTCGTTCAATAGAATTTATAACCTTAACTACACTCTTAAAATAAAAGAAGAAGGAAGAAATGTTGATATTAATGTTGCGAATATGAATGAATATAAAAAGTTCAAACGAGAACAAGAAAAGTATGAAAAACAACTTAAAGAATTAAATAATAAAACAGATGAATTACAAAATAAATCTAATGAGATTAATGATATTATTGATAACTTAAAACCTACAATAATGAATAAAAACAACTTCACTATTTCTAATGAAGAAGTTAATAAAATTAAAAAATATATAGAACAAACTAATGATACTACTTCTAATTTGAGAGATGCAAATGATATAAATATTATCTTAAAAAAATATGAAGATGATTTAAGAGAACACTCTAATGAAGTTAGAAACCTGAAAAAGAAAATCAAAACTCGTGATGATAGAATTGAAGAATTAGAATATGACTTAAATGATGCTAATGAAACTATTGATGAGTTAGAAGATAAGGTATCAGAATTACAAAAAATAGTCGATTACTTTAAAGAATTATGGGAAAAATTTATTGAATTTTTACAAAATAAATTCTTCTCTACAAATAAATATGATGACTTCATAAATGACTTATATGATGAAGATATACTAGATGATAATGAGATTGATATAATACAAAATAATAAAAACATTGGCAAAAGTGATGATTTTGAACGTTAATTATGTTAAAATATAATATAGGAGATGGTATGAATGAATTACCAATTGACAAATGATGAAATATCTTCTATTGAACGATATCAAGATAATGATTTTAAAATAATAAATACTCTATTGAGAGAAGGAATAGAAAGTGAAATTAGAATTAATAGTCGTAATGGGAAAGACTATCCTTTTATGACTAAAGATTTAATGGAAAAATCTTTAAATGATATTAAAAACTTATATTCTGCTATCATAAAATCATATGTAAGAAATGGAAGTCAAAAGCCTAATAAACAATTATATAGAGGAACAAAGCAATCATTAATAGAATCAATGAATAATACAACTGGTTCATTTTTATCAGCAACTACAAATATAAATCAGACTTTAACATTTTCTAGAACATTTAACAAAGGAAGTAATATTGCTGATGATACAGACAAAGCAGTATTATTTATTAATAGTAATGTACCATGGATTAATATTGAAAATGAGTTGGGTGGATTTGAAGATGAAATATTGTTTGTTCCATCAAAAGTACAACTTACTGAAGCTAATATAACATCCGATAAAAAATACGGAAAAGAATATATTGCTAATTTAGTTGAAATGGATATCCCTGAAAAAACACCTGAAGAAATAGAACAAATGAAAAATCAAATATTATCTAATACTGAAAGAATGAACGAATATTTAAAATATATTTTGGCAATAAAAGATAATCCAAATTTTAATAATAATCCTAGAACTTTAAATGTAATTAAAGAATATGAAGATTGGAAAAAGTTAGTTGTAGAATATAACCATCAACAATATAGAATAATAAAAAATAAATTAATTGGTGTTCCAGTATTACATCAAAACAATGAACAATTAAGCGAATTAAGCCCCAAAGTTGAACAAGAGCATCTCATAGAAATTTCAATTAATCCTAAAAAGGAAGAATTATATTCTTTGAAAAAGAAAATTGGGCAAATGAAACAAGAAAATAAAGAATTTTTAGATTTGGAATCAATTTTTGATGGAATTGATAAAGAAGATAATCTTGATAGTGAAAATATTGAAAATGTTGAGCATACTGGAAGAAGGATGATGTAGTTTATAAAAGAAGCGATAAGTTATAGGAGGAAATAAATAATGTTTAATAAGAATTTAAATAATCAGAATGATTTAAGTGAAAAAGATGAGGTTAGATTAGAAATTTGGGAAACTTCAGTCGAGATAAGACATATAGATAAAAATTACAAATTTTATAGAAAAGAAGACATTAAAAAGGCAATTAAGGATGGTTCGGTTGCATTAAGCATAATTATAATGACATATTTGTGCGGTTTAAGAGTTGAAAATATTCCTACTTTTGCAGATACTGCCATGGGAATTATAGGCCCAATAAGTGCTAGTATTTTTGCTTTATCTAGTTCTTTCAATTTAGGAACTGCCTTTAGTTATAAAATACGAAAAAAATCTTTAGAAAATAAATTGGAAAATCTAAAGTCAAAACAAAATGAGATATTAGGAATAATTGAAGTTGACGATTATGAAATTATCCCTGTTGTTGATGAAGTGCAATTAGATAATCAATTATTACTAGAGCAAAATGATATCCAGTCAGAAGGAGGTAAGCATGTTAGATAAAGGAGATTTAATAACATTAAACAATAATAAAGAATATATTGTAATTAATCAAACAACATTTAATGGTAAAAATTATGTTTATTTAGTATCCAAAGATGGTGTTTCAAGTGTTGCAGTTTGTTTATTAGAAAACGATATATTAACTACTATTAGTGATGGTGATTTAGTAAAATTTCTATTAGAAAAATTTAGGCAGGAACAAGGTTTATAAAATGAATGATATATTAAAAAATTATTCACAAGAAGAGATAGAAGAACTTGCTATTAAAGAACTTGAAAATGAAAATAACGCAGCAACATTTAAAATTACTAAAATAGATAAAGAATATAAAAAGCACAATAAACAAGCAATTACAAGAGCGATAATTAATGGAACGATAATATTATTATGTACTGGCATAGTATTAGGATCTGATTCAAATTTATCTAATTTTGGGACAGAAGATTTAACAAATATATTTAATAATATAACTGAAATGGCCACTAATCTTCCTAAAAGTGATATTTTAGTCGCAACTTATGCAAAAATGTTTGATGGAATTAATTATATAATTGATAAAATCGGATTAATTGGAATAATACTTGCATCAAAATCGATTAAATTTATTTTGACGTCTGTAAGAGATGTAAAAAAATCGATAGCAATTAAAAATGAACTTAATGAATTGCAAAATAAATTAGAAAATAATGAAAAACATATTAAATAGAAAAAGGAAATTAAAAAATGAGTAATGAGGAAAGAAAAAAATTTATATATGAATCTTTGAAAAGTAAAAATCAAGAAAAGTTAAAAGAATTAAATGTTAGTGATGAAGAAATCAATGAAATTTTATCTGAAATAGATAACGGGTTGGAAAAATTAGATTCTGAAATATTAGAATATATTAATATTGTAGAAACACAAATTAATTACACATTTGTAGGAGATTATAAAAAATATTTATTAAATAATTCTGTATTAAAACCTGAAAAGAATATTTTAGGGCTACCAAATGGAAATGAAAAAATGATAAGATACTTCTATTCTATGGATTCTAATAGCAAAAATTATATTTTAAAATTTCAAAGTTTTGATTCTGAATTAAAAGATAAAATTATACCTTTTGCTGAATTAGAATTTGGTGATACTTTATGTTTTGAAAGAGAAACAAATGAAATAGGAATTTATAATCACGAAGCAGATACTTTTGATATAATTGCTGATGATTGGAATACTTTTATAAAAGAATTATATGATGATTCTGTCTATAAAACAAAAAACGGATTTGAATATAAGTATAAAGGTTTAAAAGTTATTATTACGGCTGATGAAGTTAAAGAAGAACTTACTAATTATGCTGATCAAATAATAGAATATTATTTTAAAAATAAAGATAAAGTAATAAATCATTTACTTAAAAAATTTGAAAAAGATGAATGGTATGTTAAAGCACATACAAGAGATGAAATTATTGAAAAAATAGGAAAACCAACTATTTATGTTAGTAAAGTTAATTGTGGTGAGTTAACCTATTTAAACAATAAATTAGATGAACATTTAATTACTATTGAATTATATGGATTAGAACTATCATACGTTTCTATAGACGGTTAAAAAATGGAAGATATAAATATGAATGAATTAAATAATAAACAAAAAGATACAGTAGAAAATGCAACGAAAAATATATTAAAATGTCCTAATTGTGATAAACCACTTACATTTTTAATTCCTAGTGGTAAAAATCTATATTGTAATAGATGTGAAAGATATTATAAAAATAATAATGGTAATGTTGGTGAAGAAACTACTTCACCATATACTAGAAAAGATGTCCTATATTGAATTATATAAAATCTAATTTTGATTTAAATATTTATATTTTTTAAATAATATGTTATTATTAATATAGAAATTGATACAAACATTGTATTGATTACTTACTTTAGCGAAAAAAGTTTGAAATAACTTTCTTACTCGCACCATTGACGAATCTGTTCGAACTTTAATATAAATAAATGTATAATTGTAAATGATGTGAGAAAAAATATAAAAAAATTATTGGAGGTAATGCAAATGAGTTCACAGCAAAAAATAGATTATTTGATTGAACAACAAAAAAAATTAAAAGAATTGAAAGATGCAACATTAAAAAATACTCAAAACAATATTGATAAAGTTGTAGAAAATACAAAAATAGATAATTCTGTTTCTAACTATAAATCACAATCAAAAATAGATGAAATAATAAAAAAAACAAGAAGAATTTAGGAATTAGACTTAATTCTTTTTCTTTTATTGTAAAACAAACAATTTTATATTATAATTAAAAAGAGATGATTTAAATGAAAAATATAGGAATATTTAACGAAACACAAGAAAAAGTTGAAAACTTAGAAGTTTTAGAACCATTACTTACATATGCATTAGAAGTAGAGAATGTAGACAATCTTGAATTTAATGTAATCATAATTAACAATGAGGAAATTCATAAAATAAATAAAGAATATAGAGGAATAGATAGACCAACAGATGTAATATCTTTCGCATTAGAAGATTATAAAGATATAAAATATGAAAATGATTACAGAGTGTTAGGGGATATATATATATCAATAGATAAAGTAAAAGAACAAGCAAAAGAATATGGACATAGTGAAAAAAGAGAATTAGCCTTTTTAGCTGTACATGGTCTTTTACATTTACTTGGGTATGATCATATGGAAAAAGAAGATGAAAAAGTAATGTTTTCAAGACAGGAGCTGATTTTAGATGGATATGGAATCACGAAATAGTCTAAAAAAACATGGACCTAAAAGACTTATAAATAGCTTTAAATATGCAATACAAGGCCTTGTTTATGCTTTTAAAAAAGAACAAAATATGTTAATACATGTAATAATTTGTATAACTGTTATTGCGCTTGGTATATTATTAAAAATATCATATTTTGAATGGTTAATATGTTTTATATTATTTGGGCTAGTTATGTCAACAGAATTAATTAATTCAGCAATAGAAGCATTAGTAGACTTAGTAAGTCCAAATAAACATCCGCTAGCTAAAATAGCAAAAGATACTGCCTCAGCAGCAGTATTTATTTTCGCTTTAGTAGCTCTAGTATCTGGTATTTTTATATTTTTACCTAAAATACTAATGTTTATAAAATAAGGAGAAAAAAATGAAAGAAAAACTAATAAAATTATTAAATAATTCATATAGTCCATATTCGAACTATAGAGTAGCTGCAATAGTACGTATGAAAGATGGAAAAGAATTTAGTGGTGTAAATATTGAAAACTCATCATATGGTGCATGTATTTGTGCAGAAAGGAGTGCTATTGCATCTTCCATTTCATCAGGATACAAAAAAGGTGATTTTGATAAACTATATGTTATGTGCGGAGATAGTAATAAAATAAGTACTTGTTGTTTTATTTGTAGACAGGTTATTTCAGAATTTTTTAATGAAAACGATGAAATAATATATATGGACAAACTAGGAAAAGAATTAAAATTAAAAGTTAAAGATTTATGCCCATACCCATTTACAGAGGATGATTTAAAATGAAAAGTGGATTTGTAGGATTAATAGGAAGACCAAATGTTGGTAAATCAACACTAATTAATAGTATAGTGGGTAAGAAAGTAGCAATTACATCTAATAAACCACAAACTACAAGAAATATAATACAGGGAATATATAATGATGAAGAAACACAAATAGTATTTGTAGATACTCCTGGAATACATAAACCAACACATAAACTAGGAAAAGTATTAAATAAACAAGCTTATTATAGTATTAATGATGTAGATGTTTTATTGTTTTTAATAGATGGAAGTCAAAATTTAGGGCCTGGAGATAAATACATAATAGAAAAACTAAAAGAACAAAATAAACCGGTTATTTTAATAATAAATAAAATTGATAAATTTAATAAAGAACAGTTAATTTTAAAAATAAATGAATATAAAGATTTATATGATTTTAATGAAATAATACCTATTTCCGCACTTAAAAAAAATAATATAAATACTCTTATAAAAGTATTAAGAAATTATTTACCAGACAATATTAAATATTATGAAGAAGGAACAATTTCTAATAAAACAATTCCATTTATGATATCAGAAATAGTAAGGGAAAAAATATTTAATTTAACAGAAGAAGAAGTTCCACATTCAATAACTTGTATAACAGAAGGTATAAAATCAGATAAAACAAGCGCTAATATTAATGTAGCAATTATTGTAGATAGAGATTCCTTAAAAAAAATAATAATAGGGAAACAAGGTAATAAAATAAAAGAAATTGGTATATCTTCAAGAAAAGATATAGAACAGTTAATAAATAAAAAAGTATATTTAGAATTATTTGTAAAAACAATAAAAAAATGGAGAGATAAAGAAAAATATCTTCAGGAATTTGGTTATAATGATTTTGAAAACTGAATAAAAGTTTAAATAATTGCCATCATAAATTAGAAAGGTGGCTATTTATGAATAAAGAATTACTTTGGGATTTATTTAAAAAAACAGGAAAAATAGAATATTATATAAAATATAAAAAAGAGGAAAAAGATGAAAGCAGGAGACAAGTATAAACATTTTAAAGGAAAAATAGTAGAAATTGTATGTATTGCAAAGGATAGTGAAACATTAGAAGATATAGTTATATATAGAGAAGATGATAATTATTGGGCAAGAAAATATAAAATGTTTACTTCTTTAGTAGATAAAGAAAAATACCCAAATGTTAATCAGAAATATCGTTTTGAGAAGGTGAAATGATGATTGAAAAAGTAGAAGGTATTGTTATAAATGAAAAAGCGTATGGTGAAACAAGCAAAATAATTAATGTTATAACAAAAGAATATGGAATAATTGGAATAATAGCTAAAGGAGCAAGAACTTTAAAAAGTGAATTTAGAGTATCAACTGCAAAACTTAGTTATGCATATTTTAATATAATCTATAAAGAAGGAAAACTTTCTACTTTAGTAAGTGCAGATATAATTAATCCATTTAAAAGTATTATAAAAGATATAAATAAAATTAGTTATGCAGTATATATTTTAGAACTTTCAGAACAAGTTGTAAAACAAACAAATCAAAATATATTTGATCTTATGTTATCAGGATTGATTAAAATAAATGAAGGTTATGATCCATTAATAATAATGAATATTATTGAGCTTAAATATTTAGACTATTTAGGGGTTATGCCAGTACTTGATAGATGTTCGGTTTGTGGATCAACAAATAATATAGTGACATTATCTAGTGACAAGGGCGGATATGTATGTAAAAATTGTTATTCAACTGAAAAAATAATAAGCGAAAAAGCAATCAAATTAATAAGATTATTTTATTATGTTGATATATCAAAAATTTCAAAATTAGAAATAGGAGATGTATCAAAAAAAGAAATAAATGATTTTTTAGATATGTATTATGATAGATACACTGGATTATATTTAAGAAGTAAAACGTTTTTAAAAAATTTAGAAAAGGTTTAGGTGAATTATGCTTAATCATTATAAATATATAACAATTCCAATTATTACACTTGTATTATGTCAAATCATTAAATTTGGAATAGAATCAATAAAGTCAAAAAAACTAAAGTGGGGAAGACTATTTAATGGAAGTGGTGGAATGCCTAGTAGTCATACCTCATTTTCAACATCAATTACAATGCTTATGGGATTAAATTTTGGATTTGATTCACCTTTTTTTGCTCTTCCTTTAGTTTTTACACTCATAGTAGCTTATGATGCAATGGGACTTAGAATGCAAAGTGGTAAACAAGCAGAAGCAATTAATTTAATAGTAGATGAACTATTTTCAAATGATATTAAAGTTAATTTCGGAAAATTAAAAGAAGAACTAGGACATAAACCACTAGAAGTAGTGGGTGGCATAATGTTAGGTATAATAAGTGCTTTATTTTTTAATATTATAATGTAATTTATGACAAATAACATATTCAATTATAAATATCCCTCATATTATAAACTAGATAAGGGGGATAAAAAATGTTATTTAATAAAAACTGTTGCTGCAATCGTCAAGGTGGATTTGGTTTTCCTATGAATAATGGATGCTGTCAACAACAAATGGAAGGACCAGTTATGGAACCAACAATAACAAAATGTATAGAAAAAGAATTTTATCATGAAGTTCCACATTGTTGCCCAATACATACACATGTAGTAAACAAACATATTTACACTCATACTTATACACCACAATATACATGCAGCGAAGAAAATGTAGTAGTAAATAATGATTGTGGTAGCTGTTCAGGATTAGCAGGACGTTAAAATTTATAAAAATTTCACTTTTGTGAAGTTTTTTTGTTATAATATAATAGTGTAGAGGGATAGAATGAAGATAATTGAATTAAAAAATAACAAAACATTGTTAAAAGAATATGTAAAACTATGTAATTCGGAATGGGGTACTAAAAAAAGTTTATTAGAAATGAACTTATATATAGAAAAAAAAGTTAATAAAATACTAGAAGATGATAAAGTAATTAGTGTACAAGCACTAGTAAATAATGATGAACTAATTGGATTTATATCTTTATTTAAATATGATGGAGATGAAAAACGTGATTTAACACCTTGGTATGCAACGATGTTTGTAAAAGATAAATATAGAAAAAAAGGGTATTCAAAAATATTAAATGACGCTATTATAAAAAAAGCAAAAGAATTAAATTATTCAAAAGTATATTTAAAATCAAACTTAGTTAATTATTATGAAAAATTCGGAGCAAAGTATATTGAAAATTTAAATAATGGAGAAAAACTGTACTACATTGATTTAGAGTAGTGTTATGAAAACGTTGTAAAATATTTGCAAGATTAAAATATAATTATGATAATAAAAAATTCATATTGAATGAAAACAATTTAACACGAATTTAAAAAAATAATTAAAAAAAGAGGTAATAATATGAAAGCATTAACAATCAAAGAACCATGGGCAACTTTAATAATATCTGGATATAAAAAATACGAATTTAGAAGTTGGAAAACAAACTATCGTGGTAAAATATTAATTCATGCAGGAAAAACTTTAGAAAAAGACGTAGAAAAAAGATTTGAAGAATATAACTTAAAGTATAATATGGGTTATATAATAGGAGAAGCAGAACTAGTAGATTGTATATTGGTAGATGAAAAACTTGAACAAGAACTAATAAAACTTAATAAAACAGTTTATGGTAGAAGTAGGCATGTAAGAAATTATGCTTGGAAATTAGAAAATATAAAAAAATATGAAAAACCAATACATATAAATGGAAAACTTGGATTATGGAACTATAATGAAGAAAATAATTAATAGCTTTTTACTATTTTCTTTTTTTTTCAATATAATATTGATATAATAAATATAGAAAAAGGTGATAAAATGAAAACATTGACAATAGATGGAAATGAAGCTAGTAGTATGTCTGCATACATGTTTACAGAACTTGCAGGAGTTTATCCTATAACACCATCAAGTCCCATGGCTGAACATATAGATGAATGGAAGCAAAAAAGAAAAAATGTATTTGATGAAAATGTTAAAGTAATAGAAATGCAAAGTGAAGCTGGTGTAGCTGGTTTTATTCATGGATCATTACAGGCAGGATGTTTAACAACAACATTTACATCAAGCCAAGGATTACTTTTAATGCTTCCAAATATGTATAAAATAGCAGGTGAAATGTTACCTTGTGTTATACATGTTGCAGCACGTAGTTTAGCCACTCATGCACTTAGCATATTTGGCGATCATCAAGATATATATGCAACAAGAGCAACAGGATTTTCGATTTTAATGTCATCATCAGTACAAGATGCAAACCTACTTTCTGCAGTAGCGCATTTATCAAGTATAGAATCTAGTATGCCATTTATACATGCATTTGATGGCTTCAGAACAAGTCATGAAATAAATAAAATTAATACATTAGAACTTGATGAAATAAAAAAAATAGTAAATTATGAAAAAATAGAGAGTTTTAGAAAAAGAGCATTAAATCCTTTAAATCCAATAGTTAAGGGAACAACACAAAATGATGATATATATTTTCAAATAGCAGAAGCTAAAAATAAAACATATTTATCTATTCCAAATATAGTAAACGATTATATGAAAAAAATAAATGAAATTGCAAATACAGATTATAAACCATTCAATTATTACGGAAACAAAGAAGCGAAAAAAATCATTATCGCAATGGGTTCAGTTTGTGAAACAATTAAAGAATTTATAGATGAAAATAAAGAATATGGTTTAGTTGAAGTTCATTTATATAGACCATTTAGTAAAGAATATTTAATTAAAGAAATACCAAGCACTGTTTCTAATATTGCAGTTTTAGATAGAACAAAGGAATCAGGAAGTGTAGGTGAACCACTTTATTTAGATGTTTTATCTGCTCTATCAAATTTAAAAGATAAACATTTTAATATAGTAGGTGGTAGATATGGACTTTCAAGCAAAAACACAACACCTGCTCAAATAAAAGCTATATATGATATGTTAGATAATCCTATTAATAATTTTACAGTAGGAATAGAAGATGATGTAACAAACCTAAGTTTAAAAATAGATAATAATTATAAAATAACTACATCAGATGAAATACTTATATATGGGTATGGCAGTGATGGAATGGTAAGTGCTTCTAAGTCAATTATTAAATTGATAGGTGAAAATACAGATAAATACGTACAAGGTTATTTTCAATATGATTCAAAAAAATCAGGAGGAGTAACACTAAGCCATTTAAGATTTAGCACTCAAAAAATAAAATCTACATATTATGTTGAAAATCCCAAATTAATCGTGGTAACAAAAGATACATATTTAAATGATTTTGACGTAATAAATAAAATACAGAATAATGGAATATTTATATTAAATACATCAAAAACAGAAGAAGAAGTAAATGAATTTATAACTGAAAATATTAAAAAAACATTATGCGAAAAAAATATTAAACTATATATAATAAATGCTTATGATTTAGCCCAAAAATCAGGACTTAGAAATAAAATTAGTACAATAATGGAAAGTTCTATTTTAAAACTTTTAAATATAGTAGATTACCAAAAATTAGAAGAAAAAATAATTAAAAATATAAGAGAAAAATTTTGGGATAAGGGAGAAGAAATTGTTTCAAATAATATAGAAGCAATAAAAAAAGTAGATCTATATTTAAAACAAATTAATTATGATAATAATTATAAAGAAATAAACAAGAAATCACAGACAATATTTGACTTAATTAAAGAAAGAAAAGGAGATACTATTCCAGTTTCAAAGTTTATGGATATTATGGATGGAAGTTTTGAGTGTGGAACAAGTAAATTAGAAAAAAGAAAAACATCAGAATTCGTACCATCATGGATTAATTCAAATTGTATAGAATGTAATCAATGTTCATTTGTATGTCCACATTCAGTAATAAGACCATTTATATTAAATGAAAAAGAATATAATGACAGCCCAGAATATATAAAAGAAAAATGTAAAAAAATGCTTGGAAAAGAAAATATGTATTTTATATTAGGAATATCAATAAAAGATTGTACAGGATGTGGTTTATGTATAAAAACATGTCCAAGTAAAGAAAAAGCACTTATATCAAAAAATATTGATATTGAACTAAGAAATAATGTACAAGAAATATATGATTATTTAGATAAAAACATCACATATAAACCAATCTTTAATAAATATACAGTAAAAGGTTCACAGTTCAAACAATCTAAGTTTTGCTTCCCAGGCGCATGTGCTGGTTGTGGTGAAACAGCATATATAAAAATTCTTACACAATTGTTTGGAGAAAACTTAATTATTGCTAATGCTACAGGATGCTCATCTATATATGGAGGAAGTATTCCCAGTATTCCATACTCATTACCTTGGATGAATTCATTATTTGAAGATAATGCAGAATTTGGATTTGGAATATTAAATGCAAATAACTATATAAGAACTAGAATAAAAAATATAATGGAAAATAATTTAGAAGGTAAAAATAAAGAATTATTTACTGAATGGTTAAATAATTATGATGATTATGAAATAACAAAAAAAGTTTATAATCTAATAGATTATAATGAAACTAAAGAATTATTAGAATTGAAAGACTATATTCCAAGTAGAACAGTGTTCATGATAGGTGGAGATGGATGGGCATATGATATTGGATATAGTGGAATAGATCATGTACTTGCAAGTAATCAAAATGTAAATATACTTGTACTTGACACTGAAGTATATTCTAATACTGGGGGTCAATCATCAAAATCAAGTAGAATTGGTAGTATTGCATCATTTACATCAGATGGAAAAAAACAAAATAAAAAAGATTTAGCTCGTTTAGCTCTTTCTTATCCTAATGTATATGTTGCTCAAATATCAATAGGAGCTAATTATAATCAAATATTAAAAGTATTTAATGAAGCAGCTTCATATAATGGACCATCAATTATAATTGCATACTCAACTTGTATATCACATGGTATAAAAGATGGAATGAACAATAGTTTGGATATGAGTAAAATGGCAGTTGAATGTGGCTTTTTCCCATTATTTCATTATAATCCAACTGAAAAAAAATTATATTTAGATTATAAAGAACCTAACTTTGATTTATATGAAGAATTTTTAAACAAACAAACAAGATTTTCAATGCTTAAAACTATTAATAAAGAAAAATCTGAAGAATTACTTTTAAAAAATAAACAAAATTCTATAGAAAGATTTAATTATTATAAAAAACTAAGTGAAAAAACAAATTAAACCTTGTAATGAGGTTTTTTTGATATTTTTTTGCAAAAAAAGAACAGTCCCCCTGAGAACTGTTCAATAAAAGAATAAAAAGGGGTTGGCTAGTGTGATACTAGCTCCAATTCGCCTAAATCGAATTGGTACTGCATATAATACTCATAAAAGGTTACTTTGTCAATAGTTTTTTAGAAAAAAATCAAAAAATAAAAGAAATTCATGTTTTAAATGGTATACTTATTATAGGATGTGAAATTATGAATATAGACTGTATAAAAGGAGTAGGACCTTCAATAATAAAAAAATTTGAGAAAATAGGTATAAATACTATAGATGAATTAGTTTCTTATTATCCATTTAGATATGAAATAATTAAAAGAAGTAATATAGATGAATTAGAAAATGATGATAAAATAATAATTGATGGAGTTATAGAAACTAATCCAAACGTTTTTTATTTCAACAGAAGATTAGATAAAATGTCATTTAAACTAAATACTGGAAAATATCTATTAAATGTAGTGATTTTTAATAGAGGTTTTTTGAAACAAACACTTAAAATTTCAACTAAAGTTATTATTATTGGTAAATATGATAAAAAACATAATACCATAGTTGCATCAGAAATAAGGTTAGGGCTAATACCAGAAGTTCCTACTATAGAACCTATATATCATTCAACAAGTGGATTATCTTCAAAACAAATATCCACTATAATGAAAAAAGCGCTTAAATATGACTTTAATGTTGTAAATTATATTCCAAATAGATTTTTAGAAAAATATAAATTATTAGATAAAAAAAATAGTATATTTAAAGTTCATAACCCTAATAATATTTATGAACTTAAATCTGCACTTAATACACTTAAATATGAGGAATTATTTTTATTTATGATAAAAATGAATAGTTTAAAACTATCAAAAAGAAATAAAATTGGAATATCTAGAAATATTGATAGAAGTAAACTGGATGATTTTATAAGCAATCTTGATTTTAAATTGACGGAAGACCAATTAAAAAGCGTTGATGACATTTATAATGATTTATCTTCTTCAAATAGAATGAATAGATTATTGCAGGGAGATGTTGGAAGTGGAAAAACAATTGTTTCTTTTATAACTGTTTATATGAATTATTTATGTGGTATGCAAAGTGCGTTAATGGCACCAACTGAAATACTTGCAATACAACATTATAATAATATAAAAAAGCTTTTTTCAAATTATAATATAGAAATTGCCCTTTTAACAGGTAAAACCAAGTCTAGTGAAAAAAAGAAAATTCTAAATGATTTAAAAGAAGGAAAAGTAAATGTAATAATTGGAACACATGCTTTAATAAGTGAGAATGTTGTTTATAATAATTTAAGCTTAGTAATAACTGATGAGCAACATAGGTTTGGTGTTAATCAAAGAGGTAATTTAAAGAATAAGGGTTTGACTCCAGATATTTTATATATGAGTGCAACACCAATACCTAGAACTTATGCTTTAACAATATATGGCGATATGGATATTTCAAGTATACATACCATGCCAAGTGGTAGAAAAGAAGTAATTACTTATTTAAAAAACAATAATGAAATAAAAGATGTTTTAATTTTGATGAATGAACAATTAAAAATGAAACATCAAATATATGTTATAGCTCCACTTATAGAAGAAAGCGAAAAAATAAGTTTGGAAAACGTTAATGAGTTATATGAAAAAATGAATAAAGCTTTTGGAAAAATATATAATATAGGTATTTTACATGGAAAACTTAATAATGAAGAAAAAGAAAAAGTAATGGAAGATTTTAAATGTAATAATATAAATATTCTTATAAGTACAACAGTAGTAGAAGTTGGAGTCGATGTGGAAAATGCAACAATGATAGTTATATTTGATGCATTTAGATTTGGTCTTTCTCAATTACATCAGTTAAGAGGAAGAGTAGGAAGAAATGAATTACAATCATATTGTATTTTAGTTTCATCACATGAGACAAAAAGACTAGATATTTTAACAAAAACTACTGATGGATTTAAAGTAAGTGAAGAGGATTTTAAATTAAGAGGTAGTGGAGATCTATTTGGAATAAAACAAAGTGGCGATATGTGTTTTAGCATTGCTAATATTAAAAATGATTTTAATATTTTAGTTAAAGCACAACAAGATAGTTTGGAGTTTTTAAATAATAAAGAATATTTACTTGAAGAAAATATCAATGTAAAAAAGATTATTGAAAGTTCTATAAATTTAGATTAGAATATTGACTTATTGTAATATTATCTATATAATTATAATAGCGTGATGATGTCACGCGGATACTCTTATGATTTTGTTTAAAATTATAGGAGTGTTCAACCAAAACCCCCTGAAGAGAGTTCTAACGAACTCTCATTTTTTTTATCCCTTTATTTATAAGGGTTTGCAGAGGATTAGCACGATTATGAATCGGTTTATGACTTACACTATGACTTATTTACTATAAAAACTCTATTTTTTTATATTAATTTCCATTAGTTTTAAATATTTTTGTAGTTTATGAAAAATGTCTTGTTTTTCTGTTAAAGATATTTCAATATTTTTGTCAATATTAGTAAGTTCGTGAATATTTTCTAATATTTCACTAGTAGTCATAAGATTATTTAAATCTACTTTATCTTCTAATGTATTTATAACATCTAATACTTGGTCTAAAGCACTATCAAACATATGTGTATAAGTATTTAATGTTTCTTCAACTTTAGTATGTCCTAAATATTTAGCAACAATAGTAACGTTTGCACCACTATTAATAAGTAAAGAAGCGCAACTGTGCCTGAAATCGTGAGGTCTAATACGTTTTATATCTGCTAGGTTTGCTATATAGTTATTTCTTTCATCTATCTCTTTACTTGCTATCGGAAAATCATAACCATATTCTTTACTACCAAAGACAAACCATTTTCTATTAAAGTTTTTATATTGTTTAGCTTCTTCATATAGACTTTTTAGGTGTGTAAGTAAAGGTTCTGGTATGGGTAATGTTCTAATGCTAGATTTTGTTTTAACACTAGTAAATTTATATTCTTTACTACCATATTTTGTAGGTACTTGTATGTTGATTTTTAATAGTCCATTGATGAAATCAATTTTATCCCAAGTTAAACCTCTTAATTCGCCTTTACGACATCCCATATAGTATAGTGTTTCAAATATACAAATATATTTTAAATCATCTTCAAAACTTATAAAGTGTTTAAATTCATCATAAGTGTAAAATTCCATTTCTCTAGGCATTTCATTAGGGTCAGTAAAATTAGTCATTTTATTATATACATTACTAAAATCAAAGTTTAGTTGTTTACTTCCATAATTTAAAATTGCCTTTAAAAATTTAAAAATATCATTTTTAGTACTTGTGCATTTTAACTCAGGTTTGGCATCTATTTTCTTTTTCCATTTATTAAAATCTTCAATGCTAAATTCTGTTAATTTAATATTATCTAAATATTGAAGATGTGGAACTCTATTATAATAGGTATCAAATGTAGTATCTTTTACCTTTTCTATGTTTGTTTTATAATCGTAATACGATGTATAAAGGTCTTTAAAAGTCCAATTTGATTTATCTACTTGTTCCTTTGCTTCTACTTTATTTAAAAAATTACGTTCTTCATCTCTTGCTATTTTATTTGTCATATAGCGCTTAGATTTCTTTTGTTGTCTATTTCCATCTTCATCAATATAGTAAACTCTAAAAACCCATGAACGTCCATCTTTTGTTTTAATAAGTTTACCATTTTTATCAAATTCTTGATATACAGCCATTTTTTATACCTCCTATTGCTTAAAATATCGTTTTTTGGTACAATAAGAGCAGGAAAAAGGAAATTGTCTTTTGCGGGATTAATTTTAATTTTCCTACACATTATTGTGTGAGTTAGTGTTGGTAGCACTAGCTCTTTTTTTTATTTGTCTATATTTAAAGATTTATCTATTTTATCTTTAAGTGCATATATTGCTCTATCAATACGTATTTTTTGCATTTCTTCGTGTTCTTTAAATAAATA
>ERZ773108.1722-NODE-1722-length-20845-cov-5.028860_pt1 | contig 20845 bp, 12 predicted proteins | sample MGYA00580570_ERZ773108 | MGnify/ENA primary metagenome ERZ773108 (study PRJEB29015, sample SAMEA2737840) | human gut metagenome | biome: human gut; feature: human-associated habitat; material: faeces | place: China | collected 2012 ...
GCCGCGTCCCTGCAGGCACAGTTGGCGTGCAATGTGTTTCATATGGACGACTTTTTCCTCCGCCCGGAGCAGCGCACGCCCGAGCGCCTGCGTCAGCCTGGCGGCAATGTGGACTTCGAGCGTTTCCTGACTGAGGTGCTCCGTCCGCTGCGCGATGGCGCGCCGGTGACGTATCGCCCTTATGACTGCCGAACGCAGCAGCTGTGCGCGCCGGTTCACGCGGAGGCAAGGCCGGTCAATCTCATCGAGGGGTCCTATTCCTGCCATCCGGCGCTGTGGGATCTTTATGACCTGCACGTGTTCCTCTCGGTCGGCCCGGAGGAGCAGCACCGCCGCATTGCTGCGCGCAATGGTGAAAAAATGCTGCCGATGTTTACAAACGTCTGGATTCCGATGGAGGAGACGTACTTTGCGCGGTTTCAAGTCGCGGAGCGCGCCGACCTTTGCCGGGAAAATTGAATCAGCCTGCGGATGACCGCGCGGGGCTTGTGTCCCGCGCGGTTTTGTGCTACATTAAAAGAACATATACGAAGTGAATTTTTACAGAAAGGCGGGAGCTACATGGATGTTCTGCGTTTCAAACAGGCCAACTGCAAAAACTGCTACAAATGCGTCCGGTTCTGCCCGGTCAAGTCCATCCGCGTCTATCAGGGTCACGCACAGATCATTTCCAGCGACTGCATTCTCTGCGGCAACTGCGTGTCCGTCTGTCCGCAGCACGCCAAGGAGGACATCAGCGACGTCGCGCAGATCCAGGAACTGATCGCGTCCGGCCAGCAGGTCGTTGTGAGCGTCGATTCCTCCTACATCGCCTATTTTGATACTCCTGGTTTTGCGGGCATCGCCGAGCCGCTCAAAAAGCTCGGCTTTGCAGCGGCGCACGAGACGGCGGAGGGCGCCTACCTGGTCAAGAAGGAGCTGGAAAAGCTCGCTGCCCAGCCGGGTGATGCGCCAATCATTACGTCCGGCTGTTCGACGATCGTGCTCTATGTGGAAAAGCACCTGCCGGAGGCACTGCCGTATCTGGCCCCGGTGCTCTCACCGATGCAGGCGCATGCCGTGCTGCTGCGCAAGCGCTATCCCGGCGCGACCATTGTCTATGTCAGCCCCTGCATTTCCAAGAAAGAGGAGACGACGCGCTTTGAGAGCGTCGGCGCCGACTATGATATTACGTTCACGGAACTCGAGGACTGGATGCACGAGGCCGGCGTTGCCGTCAACCCCAATGTGCCGGCGGATGAGCCGCTGCTCTCGCGCGGCTACACGATCACGAACGGCGTTCTGCATTCCATGTCGCTCGATTCCGGGCGCGATTATCTGTTCCTCGACGGTCTGGATGACAGCATTCAGACGCTCAAGAGCGTCGTCAACGGTGAACTGCGCAACTGTTTCATTGAAATCGCCGCCTGCCACGGCAACTGTGTCGGCGGCCTTGCTTTCCGGCAGAAGCACACGAACCTGCTCGAGTCGCGCCGCCGCGTGATCAAGAGTGCCGGCGGCGGAAAAAACTTTGACATTCAAGAGCCAGTGGATATGCGCCGTGTGCTCGTGGACAAGAAGCACCCGACCGACCTGCCGCCCGAGTCCGTCATCAACGGCATCCTGCGCAAGATGGGCAAATTCAGCCCGGCGGATGAACTCAACTGCGGCCTGTGCGGCTATCGCACCTGCCGCGACAAGGCCATCGCCGTCTATGAGGGCCGCGCCGAGATCAGCATGTGCATGCCCTACATGAAAGAGCGCGCCGAGACCTATTCCGAGAAGATCATCAATGTCTCGCCGGAAGGCATCGTCACCGTCGGCAAGAAGCTGAAGGTCAAGCAGATCAACAAGGCTGCCTGCAAGATCTTCGGCATCAAGGATCCGGCGGACATCATCGGATATCCGGTGTCGCGCATCATGGATGAGTACGACTTCGTGAAGATGATCAGTCAGGACGAGACACAGGTCACGGACGAGGTCTTTCTCGCCGACTACAACGTCTATCTCGAGCGCATCTTCATCTGCGACCCGGAGCGGACGCTCTTTACCTGCATCATGCGCGACGTGACGAAAGCGCGCCAGCGCCGCAACAAGATCCAGAAGACGAAGATCCATGCGGCCGATCTGGCGGACGATATCATTGCAAACCAGCTGCGCATCGTCCACGAGATTGCAAGTCTGCTCGGTGAAACGGCAGCGGAGACCAAGGTGGCTGTGCATGATCTGAAGGAAGCCATCATGCTTGATGAGGACGGCGATGATGATGCGTAAACGAACGAATCGCTGCAGGAACACGGTCTGGGACATCAGCGTCATCAGCCGCAACAAAAACGGGGAGACGCTCTGCGGCGATCAGTGTGCGCTTGAATGGGACGACAATGACGCGACGGTCATCCTCTCCGACGGTCTCGGCAGCGGCGTCAAGGCCAACATCCTCTCCACGCTGACAACGACCATGCTCACGACCATGCTCAAGGGCAACGTGCCGATCGACGAGTGCGTTACGACCGTGGCGGAAACGCTGCCCATGTGCAAGGAGCGCAAGCTCGCCTATGCGACCTTTACGATCCTGCAGACGGCCGGCACCCGCGCGCGCCTGATCCAGTATGACAACCCGAACGCTGTGTTCGTGCACAACGGCGCGATCGGGAAATACAACTATTCCGTCAATTTCATTCAGGAAAAGGAGCTGCACGAGAGCTACCTGCATTTTGACGTGGGCGATATGCTTGTGCTCTTCAGCGACGGCGTGTCGGAGGCCGGGCGCGGCGTGACGACGGACGCCGGTTGGGCGCGGCAGGACATTGAGGATTTTATCCTGCGCAATTATTCACCCACCGTCTCCTCACAGCGCATGGCGGCCAGTATCCTCTCGACCGTCAAGACGCTGGACATGGACGCCATGCATGATGATACGACTGTTGTTGTCGCGCGCCTGCGTGAGCGTTGTCCGGTCAACGTCATGATCGGCCCGCCCGAGAGCAAGGATGATGATCTGAGCACCATGCGGCTGTTTTTCGGCAAGGATGGCAAGCATGTTGTCTGCGGCGGCACCACGGCCAACGCTGTCGCGTCATATCTTGGCGTAAAGGTGCGCACACTGCCAGGCAGCGGCACGGAGGAAGTTCCGCCGATGAGCGAGATCCACGGTGTGGATCTGACGACCGAGGGCGTCGTTACGGTCAATGTGACGATGAAACGCATCAAGGACTACCTCGCGGATGGCATGTACACGCTCGAGCTCGCCCGCATGAAGGACGGCGCGTCCAAGCTTGCGCTCGTACTGCTCGAGGAGGCGACGGAGGTCAATGTCCTCTTCGGCAACGCGAGCAACCTCGCCCAGCAGGATACGGAGTTCAGCTTTGAGCGCAAGCTGCAATTGGTGCAGGAGCTGCGCGATATGCTGACTCTGGCCGGAAAAACAGTCAAAATGAGCATCTGCTGACAGATGCGAAATCATCACGGAGTGACCCTAACGAATGAAAATCCGAACTTTTTTTGCAGTATTGCTGTGTAAGCTTGCACGCGGGCTGCTGCGGCTGCTGCGCCGCGGTGGCACGGCGTTTCCCGGCCGCGTGGCGCTCAAGGTGTACCCGCAGGTACTCGGCGTGCTCTCGCGGGGGGTGCGCGTCATCCTCGTCACCGGCACGAACGGCAAGACGACCAGCTCGCGCATGATCGAGCAGGCATTCGCCGATGCGGGCCTCAATTACTTTGCCAACCGCTCGGGCGCGAACCTCATCTCCGGCATCACGGCGGAGTTTGCCATGCACAGCACCCTGACCGGCAGGCCAAAGTGCCAGTTTGCCGTCATTGAGTGCGACGAGGCTGCATCCAAGACCGTGCTCAAGTACCTCAAGCCGGAGGTCATCGTGGCCACGAACGTGTTCCGCGACCAGCTCGACCGCTACGGTGAGATCACGCACACGCTCAATAACATCATCGAGGGCATCCGCCACACGCCGGAGAGCGTTTTGTGCATCAATGCCGACTGCTCACTCATCGCGTCCATCCCGGCGCAGGTGCCGAACCCGGTTGTGCGCTTTGGCGTGAATGTGCCGCTCGGCGGTGACGACCTGACGGAGATCTCCGACGCGCCGCACTGCATCCACTGCAAGACGGAATATGTCTACGACTACCGCACGTACGGCCATCTCGGCGCGTTCCGCTGCCCGAAGTGCGGCTACCACCGCGAAGCCCCGCAGGTCGCCGTCACAGCGGTGCTGAATCTCGGCGTGGACACGAGCGATGTTACCATGGCCATCGGCGGACAGGAGTACGCCGTGCACATCAACCTGCCGGCAGCTTATAACATCTACAATGCCGTCGGGTCGGCGGCTGCGCTGTACGCATTCGGCTTCACACCGGAGGCGATCGTGCACGCGCTCGGCGCGTTCGGCTGCGGCTTTGGCCGTATGGAGAAATTCGACCTGCGCGGTACGCCCGGGCGCATGATGCTCGTGAAAAACCCCGCGGGCGGCAACCAGACCATGCGCTATCTCGCCGGGCTGAACGAGGACGCGACGTTTGTCGTCTGCCTCAACGACCGGGACGCCGACGGTACGGACATCTCGTGGATCTGGGACGCGGACTTTGAGCGGCTCGCCGCCATGGGCGAGCATCTTCGCCACGTGTTCGTGTCCGGCACGCGCGCCGATGAGCTGCGCCTGCGCCTGAAATATGCGGGCGTGGACGAGGCGCGCATCGAGGTGTTTTGCGATTATGACCCGTTGATCGACGCGATGTGCGCATCGGAATACCCGGTGTTCATCATGCCGACCTATACGGCCATGCTGGACCTGCGCGGCCGGCTGCAAAAGCAGCTCGGCGGAAAGGAGTTCTGGGAATGAGCGAAAAGACCCTGCGTATCTGCCATCTTTACCCGGACCTTCTGAACCTCTACGGCGACCGGGGCAATATTCTCTGCATGCGCCGCCGCCTGGAGTGGCGCGGCATCGCCGCCGAGGTGACGGAGGTCACGGTCGGTCAGCAGGCGGATTTCACACAGTTTGACCTGTTTTTCATCGGCGGCGGTCAGGACTTTGAGCAGGAGGTGCTCCTGTCCGACCTGAAAGCCGGAAAGGGCAGCGAAATCAAGGCTGCCATCGCCGACGGCAAGACGTTTCTGACCATCTGTGGCGGCTACCAGATGCTCGGCAGCTACTACCGCACGTGGGACGGCAAGCAGTGCGACTTCATCGGCGCGATCGACTACTACACTGTTGGGGTGAAGGAGCGCGTGATCGGCAACACACTCTTCGAGTGCCTGCCGGAGTCCGGCGGCAGTACGGTCGTCGGCTTTGAAAACCACAGCGGCAAGACCTATCTTGGCAGCGGCGTGTCGCCGCTCGGCAAGGTGCTCGTCGGCGGCGGCAACAACGGGGAGGACGGCTTTGAGGGCGTGCGCTATCAAAACGTCTTCGGCACGTACAGCCACGGCCCGGTGCTGCCGAAAAATCCGGCATTTTGCGACCATCTGCTCACGACGGCGCTGCATGGCCGCTATCCGGAGCTGGAGCTGCAGCCGCTCGACGACGCGGCCGAGTGTGCCGCGCACGACACCATGGTGCAGCGGCTGACGGAAAAATAATAGCGTGCAAAATGGGCGCATCCGTCTGGATGCGCCCACTGTGCGTCTCATATTAAAAATTCTCTGGGATCGGGATGTCCGTGCGCGGCACCTTGTCCCAGGAAAAGTCCGCTGCCAGCTCGATTGCCGTCACCGGCGCGTCCGTTTGCCGCAGACCCGCGAGCTTGGCGAGCTTTCCGGTCAACTGTTCGGGTGTGTATTTCTGCCGCAGGGCCTCCATGTTCAGGTCACCCTCGCGCTTGGAGAGCTTGCGCCCGTCCGGCGCGACGAGCAGCGGCGCGTGCGCGTATTCCGGGGCCTTGCCGCCGAGCGTTTTCATCAGCCAGATCTGCCGCGGCGTGGAGTCGAGCAGATCGCGCGCGCGCACGACGCGCGTGATGCCCATGTCGAGATCGTCCACGCTCACGGCGAGCTGGTAGGCGAACACGCCGTCCGAGCGCCGGATGAGAAAATCGTCGCGCCCGTGCCGCAGTTTGGCTGCCTGCAGACCGTAGTGCGCGTCAACGAAGGCAATGTCCGCGTCCGTGACCGCAAGCTTTTTCGCCGCGCGGCGACCCATGCGCAGGCGCTTTTGCACCTCCTGCTCTGACAGCGTCCGACAGGGGCAGCCGGCCTCGCGCGGCTCGCCGGGGTGCGGTGCGCTCGCGGCCAGACGCTCTGCGCGGCTGCAATAGCAATCATACACCATGCCGCGCTCGGTCAATGCATCCAGCGCGGCGGTGTAGCGCTGTGCGCGCGCGCCTTGACGGCAGTCCTGCGAGCCGGGGCGCCAGCCCTCGTCCCAGTCGAGCCCAAGCCAGAGCAGGTCGTCGGCCATCAGGTCAGCATAGTGCTCCCAGCTGCGCTCCGGGTCGAGATCCTCAAGGCGGAACACCATCGTCCCGCCGCGTGCGCGCACGTCCAGCCATGCAAGCAGAAATGTCAGCATATTGCCCAGGTGCAGCCGCCCGCTCGGGCTGGGTGCGAAGCGGCCGCGGATCGTGTTATCCGGCATCGGTCATCCCTCCGGTTTCATACTGAGCGTATTATAGCATAACCGCGCCGGTTGGCAACGCTTTTGCGCCAAATCCCTTGAAACTATGCGGGAAATCGGATATAATAAAGTGTTATTATCAGCGGAGGAATGTCTCATGGCGAAATCATCCATCGAAAAAACAAATGTCATGCGCCTGCTCGACCAGAAGAAGGTGCCCTACACGCCGCACACATATCCGCACGGCGACGATGCGGTGGACGGCGTGACCGTCGCACAGATGACGGGCATGGACCCGGCGAAGGTGTTCAAGACGCTGGTTGCCCGCGGCGCGAGCAAGACGCCGTACGTGTTCGTCATTCCGGTCGCGTGCGAGCTCGACCTCAAGAAGGCGGCCAAGGCCGTAGGGGAGAAGTCCATTGCCATGCTGCACGTGTCCGAGCTCACGCCCCTGACGGGCTATGTGCGCGGCGGCTGCTCGCCGGTCGGCATGAAAAAGCAGCTGCGCACGGTCTTTGCTTCTCAGGCGCTCGCGCAGGAGACCATCCTTGTCAGTGCCGGCAAGATCGGCTATCAGGTCGAGGTCGCGCCGCAGGCGCTCATCGCGCTCGTGCGTGCGGGCACGGCGGAGCTGACCATAGAATCCTAAGCAACCACGGAGGCACCCATGCGGGATCATATTGTAATCAAAGGCGCGCGGGAGAACAATCTCAAGAACATTGATGTGGAAATTCCGCGCGATGCACTGGTCGTCATGACCGGCCTGTCCGGCTCGGGCAAGTCGAGCCTTGCGTTCGACACCATCTTTGCCGAGGGACAGCGGCGCTATATGGAGAGCCTCTCGTCGTATGCGCGCCAGTTTCTCGGCCAGATGGACAAGCCGGACGTCGATTCCATAGAGGGCATGAGCCCGGCCATTTCCATCGACCAGAAGACCACCAGCAAAAATCCGCGCTCGACCGTCGGCACGGTCACGGAGATCTACGACTATCTGCGTCTGCTCTGGGCGCGTGTCGGCGTGCCGCACTGCCCGAAGTGCGGCAAGGAGATCCGCCGCCAGACGGTCGACCAGATCGTCGATCAGATCGCGGCGCTGCCGCAGGCGACGCGCGTGCAGATCTTGGCGCCGGTCGTTCGCGCCAGAAAGGGCGAACACCAGAAGGTGTTCGACGATGCCCGCCGCGGCGGGTATGTCCGCGTGCGCGTGGACGGCAGCATCTACGACCTTACGGAGACGATCACGCTCGATAAAAACCGCAAGCACAATATTGAGATCGTGGTCGACCGCGTCGTCATCCGCCCCGACCAGAACCGCCGCCTGACCGACGCCGTGGAGATCGCGTCCGCGCTCTCCGGTGGTCTCGTGCTGGCAGACATCCCGGAGGAAAAGCGCGAGATCCTCTTCTCGCAGAACTACGCCTGCGACGACTGCGGCATCTCGATCGAGGAGCTCACGCCGCGGATGTTCTCGTTCAACAGCCCCTACGGCGCGTGCCCGACCTGCGGCGGCCTCGGCACGCGGCTGCGCATCGACCCGGCGCTCATCATTCCGGACCCGTCGAAGTCCATCCTCGACGGCGGCATCACCGCGAGCGGCTGGAACGGCGTCAAAGATGAGAGCATCAGCCGGATGTATTACAACGCGCTGGCGGAAAAATATCACTTTGACCTTGCAACGCCCATCGGCGACCTGCCGGAGCACGTGCGCGAGATCCTGCTCTATGGCACGGGGGATGAAGAGCTCACCCTGCATTATGATACCAACCGCGGTTCCGGCGTGCTGCGCCGCCCGTTTGAGGGCATCGTCTGCAACCTTGAGCGCCGCTATCAGGAGACGCAGAGCGATGCCATGCGTGCATCGCTTGAGGACTGCATGGCGGAGACGGCCTGCCCGGACTGTCACGGCGCGCGTCTGCGGCCGGAGGTGCTGGCCGTCACGGTCGGCGGGCTGAATATTTCCGAGTTTACGGCGCTGCCGATCACGGAGGAGCTGGCGTTTCTCGACCGGCTTACGCTCAGCGAGAAGGATGCACAGATCGCCGACAGTATTTTGCGCGAGGTGCGCTCGCGGCTGCATTTCCTGCAGAGCGTCGGCTTGCAGTATCTGACGCTCGCGCGCTCGGCGGCAACGCTCTCCGGCGGCGAGAGCCAGCGCATCCGGCTTGCAACGCAGATCGGCTCGTCGCTCATGGGCGTGCTGTATATTCTGGATGAGCCGTCCATCGGTCTGCACCAGCGCGACAATGAAAAGCTGCTGGCCACGCTGCGCGAGCTGCGTGATCTCGGCAACACGCTCCTCGTCGTCGAGCACGACGAGGACACCATGCGTGCGGCAGATTATCTCATCGACATCGGCCCGGGTGCGGGTGTGCACGGCGGGGAAGTGGTCTGTGCCGGTACGCCGGAGGAGGTCGCGCGCTGCGAGCGCTCCATCACCGGGCAGTATCTGTCCGGCAAAAAGAAGATCCCCGTGCCCGCGCAGCGCCGCACCGGAAACGGCCACGCGCTCGTGATCCGCGGCGCGAGCGAGCACAACCTCAAGCACGTGGACGTGCAGATCCCGCTCGGCGTCATGACGTGCGTGACCGGCGTGTCCGGCAGCGGCAAGTCCTCGCTCGTCAACGAGGTGCTGTATAAAACGCTTGCGGGCAAGCTTAACCATGCGAAGTTCCGTCCCGGGAAATGCGACGGCATTGACGGTGTGGAGTATCTGGACAAGATCATCAATATCGACCAGAGTCCCATCGGCCGCACGCCGCGCTCCAATCCGGCGACGTATACCGGCCTGTTTGACGATATCCGCAGCCTTTTCGCCTCCACGCAGGACGCGAAGCTGCGCGGCTACAGCGCCGGGCGCTTCTCGTTCAACATTCGCGGCGGCCGCTGCGAGGCCTGCTCCGGCGACGGCCTGCTGAAGATCGAGATGAACTTCCTGCCGGATGTTTACGTCCCGTGCGAGGTCTGCAAGGGCAAGCGCTACAACCGCGAGACGCTCGAGGTGCACTATAAGGGCAAGAACATTGCAGAAGTGCTGGATATGACCGTCGAAGAGGCGCTCGCATTTTTTCAGAACCAGCCGAAGATCCGCGACCGGCTGCAAACGCTCATGGATGTCGGCCTCGGCTATGTCAGGCTCGGTCAGCCGTCCACAACGCTCTCCGGCGGCGAGGCGCAGCGCATCAAGCTCGCGACGGAGCTCTCCAAGCGCAGTACCGGCCGGACGATCTACGTGCTCGATGAGCCGACAACCGGTCTGCACGTGGCGGATGTCGCGCGCCTGATCGACATTCTCAACCGTCTGACCGACGCGGGCAATACGGTGCTCGTCATTGAGCACAACCTGCACGTCATCAAGGTGGCCGATCATATCATCGACCTCGGTCCGGAGGGCGGCGATGCGGGCGGAAACATCGTCTTTACCGGCACGCCGGAAGATTGCGCGCGCTGCGCCGAGAGCTACACCGGACAATTCCTGAAAAAAGAACTCGAAGGTTAACGGTCAAGCCCCCTTTCTCATAGGCTGAAAGGAGAGGGGGCGGTGAAGATGTTCATTCAGATCACCTTGTGTGCGCTGCTGATCCTGGGCTTTGCGTGGCTGCTGCGGATGCTCGGCTGCTCGCTGCTCACGCCGGTGCGCTCGAGCCGGGACGCACGGCTCACGCTCGTCATACGGGCACGCGGGGACGCACCGGAGCTCGAACAGCTTCTGCGCGGCATTCGCTGGCTGCGCGAGGGCGGAACGCTCGTGGCGGATGTTCTGCTCATCGACTGCGGCCTGACTGACGACGCGGCCGCGCTCTGCGAGCGCGCGGCGCGGCGGTGTGAAGATCTGAAAGTGTGCAAAACAGAGGAAATTTGCCAATGGATGCAAACACCAATCCAATAGAATTATGCGGCACCGTCGCGGCGGTCATCTATCAGAACGAGGAAAACGGCTACACCGTGCTCAAGCTCGACGTGGACGACGGCAGCCAGACGATGGTCGTCGGCTGCATTCCGTATGCCGTGCCGGGAGAGTCCATGATCGTCAGCGGCAATTGGATGACGCACCCGGCACACGGCCAGCAGTTCAAGGCCGACTTTGCCGAGCGCACCATGCCGGAGACGGCGGACGCGATCTATGCCTACCTTGCCGGACGCGCCGTGCGCGGCATCGGCCCGGCGACGGCGTCACTGATGGTGTCGCGCTTCGGTGCCGACACGCTCAACGTGCTCGAATACGAACCGGAAAAGCTCTGCACGATCAAAGGCATCAGTCTCTCCAAGGCCAAGGCCATGTCGGCAAATTTCCGCCGTCAGGCCGGTATGCGCCGCCTGATCGAGTTTCTGGCATCGGCGAATATCCGTCCGGTCATTGCCCTGCGGATGTACCAGTATTACGGGGACGATGCGCTCCAGCTCGTGCAGGACAACCCCTACATACTCGTTTCGGATGCCATCGGCGCCTCGTTTCAGGAGGCGGACGCGCTGGCGCTCGGCCACGGCTTTGACGATCAGAGTGCGGAGCGTGTCGCCGCGGCGACGCTGTATGAGCTCGCCTATAACGCCGTGCGCGGCCATTGCTTCATCTCGTACCGCAACCTGCTGGCGGCGACGTCGCAGCTCAGCGGCGTGCCGGACGAGCTGGTCGCCGAGAGCGTGGATGCGCTCGTGCAGAGCGGCGCGCTCGTGCGCGAGCGGGTCGCCGGGTGTGACGGATGCTATCTCGCGCGCCTGCATGAGGCGGAGGCCTACACGGCCGAGCGCCTGCTTGCCATGACACAGACGGAGTACCGCCGCATGCCGGACACGGAGCAGATCGCCGCGCGCATTGAAGCGCAGCTCGGTCTGACCTTTGCCGACCAGCAAAAGGAGACGCTGCGCCTCGCCTGCCAGCATCAGGTCATCGCCATCACCGGCGGCCCCGGCACAGGCAAGACGACCTCCATCCGCGCGATTCTCGCGCTGTTTGATGTGCTCAAACTCGACACGCAGCTCGCCGCCCCGACCGGGCGCGCCGCCAAGCGCATGAGCGAGCTGACCGGGCAGAGCGCGCAGACGATCCACCGCCTGCTCGAGGCCGGCATGAGCGACGACCATCAGGACATCACTTTTCGGCGCGACGAGGACGACCCGCTCGAGTGCGACGCCGTCATCCTCGACGAGTGCTCCATGGTGGACATTTCGCTCATGTGCGCGCTGCTGCGCGCCATGCGCCCGGAGTGCCGGCTCATCCTCGTGGGCGACGCTGACCAGCTTCCGTCCGTTGGACCGGGCAACGTCTTTTCGGACATCATCCGCAGTGGCGTCGTGCCGACCGTGCGCCTGACGGAGATCTTCCGTCAAGCCGCCGGCAGCAGCATCGTCTCCTACGCGCACGCGATCAACCGCGGCGAGTACCCGCCGCTTTCGCAAAACAGCGGGGACTTCTTCTTCCTCCGGCGCGCGGACGCGCAGAAGGCCGCCGACACGGTCGTCGAGCTGTGCCGGACGCGGCTGCCGAACAACATGAAGATCCCGCCGTCCGACATTCAGGTGCTCACACCGACGCGCAAGTATGACACCGGCATGGCGGCACTGAATGTGCGCCTGCAGGCGGCGCTCAACCCGCCGTCGCCCGAGAAGAAGGAGCGGCGCTTCGGCGAGACCGTCTTCCGCGAGGGCGACCGCGTCATGCAGATCCGCAATGACTATGACATCGTGCTCAAAAACCCGGACGGTACGACCGCCGGAACGGGCGTCTATAACGGCGACGTCGGTCAGATCACGGCCATCGACCCGCAGACGGAGACGCTCGCCGTGTGCTACGACGGAAAGACCGCGACCTACGGCTTTGAGATGCTCAACGAGCTCGAGCACGCCTGGGTCATGACGGTGCACAAATCGCAGGGCAGCGAGTACCGCGCCGTTGTGCTCTGTATCGGCAGGGCCGGACCCATGTTACTCACGCGCAGCGTACTCTACACGGCCATCACGCGCGCCAAGTCCCTGCTCATCATCGTCGGCGACGAGGGCGCGGCCTATCACATGATCGACAACCAGACGCAGACTCGCCGCTACAGCGGCCTGCGCGCCCGGCTCTGCGGGGAGTGCGGTGCGATATGAAGGTGGTCACATTCCTGCTCGACCTGCTCTATCCGCCGCGGTGCGCATTCTGCCATGATTTTCTTGAGACCAGCCGCGAGGGCCTCTGCGCGCACTGCAAGACAGGTCTGCCCTTTGCACAAAACGGCGGGCGGCAGCACTTTCCATTTATCCCTGCGTGTGTTTCGCCGCTCAATTACGAGGGCAATGTGCGTGAATCGCTGCTGCGCTATAAATTCGGCGGCGCGACGGGGTACGCCAAGGTCTATGGCCGCCTCGTTGCCGGCACGGTGCGCGCGGAGCTGGCGGGGGAGTATGACCTCGTCACGTGGGTGCCGCTGAGCCGCAGGAGACTGCGCGAGCGCGGGTACGATCAGGCGCGTCTGCTGGCGAAAGCGACGGCGAAGGAGCTCGGCCTTCCGCTCACGCAGACGCTGCATAAGCAGCGCAACACGCAGCCGCAGTCCGGAACGGGCGACGCTGCCAAACGCCGCGCGAACATCACCGGCGCCTACCGCATGAAGCGGAGCGCGGACGTGACGGGAAAGCGCGTCCTGCTCATCGACGATGTCGTCACGACCGGCGCCACGCTCTCCGAGTGCGCGCGGGTGCTCGGCAAGGCGGGCGCGGAGCAGGTGGTGTGCGCCACGGTCGCGCGCTCCGCTGACTAAAACAGCCGCCAGACGGCTACGATCAACTATAACATCCGCAGCGCGGATGATACGGGAGTTTTGCTTTATGATGATTTTTGAACGGGACATTGCCATCGACCTCGGCACGACCAACATCCGCGTGTTCGTGCGCGGCAAGGGCATCATGCTGCGCGAGCCGTCCATCGTGGCGGTCGACAAGTACACCGGCCGTATGCTCAAGGTCGGACAGGACGCGCAGAAGATGCTCGGCCGCACGCCGGCGAACATCGTGGCCATCCATCCGATCAGCGCGGGCGTCATCTCGGACTATGACATGACGGCGCTCATGCTCAAGGAGCTGCTCTCGCGCGTGACGTCGTTCAGTCTCTTCAAGCCGCGCGTGCTCGTCACCGTGCCGAGCAGCGTGACCGGCGTGGAGGAGCGCAACGTCATCGACGCCGTCATCGAGGCCGGCGCGCGCAAGGTGTATCTGGTCGAGTCCGCCGTGGCGACGGCGGCCGGTGCCGGCGCCGACCTCTCCAAGCCGGACGGCCATCTGGTCATCGACATCGGTGGCGGCACGACGGAGGTCGCGGTCGTGTCTCTCGGCGGCGTGGTCGAGAGCGAGTCGATCAAGACCGCCGGCGACGCCTTTGACGAGGCGATCGTGCGCTATGTGCGCCGCAAGCACAACATTCTCATCGGCAAGCGCACGGCCGAGGAGCTCAAGATCGGCATCGCGTGCCTCGTCCCGCGCGCCGAGGTCGGCATTCAGGAGGTCAAGGGCCGCTGCCTGACGACCGGCCTGCCGAAGTCCGTGAAGATCAGCTCGGTCGAGCTTGTCGAGGCCATTGCCGAGCCCGCGCGCGACATTCTCGAGACCATCCACATGGTGCTCGAGCGCACGCCGCCGGAGCTCGTTTCGGACATCGCGCAAAACGGCATCGTCATGGCCGGCGGCGGCAGCCTGATCTACGGCTTTGACCAGCTCGTCGAGAAGGACACCGGCATCCGCACGACCGTCGTGGACGATGCGCTCTCGTGCGCGGCGTTCGGCAGCGGCAAGATGCTCATGAACCTCAACGATATGCCCGAGGGCATGGTCAACCTTGCGCGCAAGCGCCAGATGAAAGCGTGAGCCTTCCGGCCTTCCCGCGCTGGCTGCAGCTGGCGCGCCTTCCGGCCCGGATTTTGGTGTGAGTGTCCAATAAAGAGTGCACTTTCCTTAAAAATTTATGCGAAAATTTGTGCAAAAAAGCAGTTAAGGTATTGAAATGCAGAAAATTGTATTGTAATATATGGGATAGTATGTTCTCCTGCTGTCGTTGCGCGTCCGCGCGCGCAGACCGGCGGGAAATCGGTATCGAAAGGAATGACAAGAATGAACCAGGCACGGAAAAGAACGGGAACGAAAAAAGTGCTTTCCATGATTCTTGTACTGGTCATGCTGCTGAGCCTGCTGTCCATGGCGGCGTTCACGCTGCCGACTGCGGCCAGCTCTGACGGCGCGGCGAGCAATGTTGACTTTATGCGCATTTTCCATCTGGATTGCGGCAGAAAGTATTTCAGCGTCTCTGAGATCGAAGGCATCATTGACCAGCTGGCAGCGAATCACTATACGCATTTGCAGCTGGCGTTCGGCAACGATGGCCTGCGCTTCCTGCTGGACGATATGTCCCTGACGGTGAATGGCACTGTGTACAAGAGTGACAAAGTCACCAGCGCGATCCAACAGGGAAACAGGAATTTGACCTCTGGCTCTTCCGGTGAGCTGAGCGAGAGCGATATGAATGGCATTATCTCTTATGCGAACAATCATGGCATTCAGATTATCCCAATGTTCAACGCGCCTGGACATATGTATACGGCCGTCAACGCTATGACCTCACTTGGAATTAATGGGAGTATTAATAAAGTGAGCACTCTTTACGATGGCCGAACCTCGAATTGGGCAGTGTATCCGACTGATGCGACAGCTGTAGAATTTGCTGAGGCGCTGCTCCAGAAGTATGTTACTTATTTTTCCCAAAAAGGTAGCACTATGTTTAACATTGGTGCAGATGAGAGTGGCCTGAGCGAGACAAACTATGCGGCCTATGCAACTATGGTCAACGGCATGAACGCAATTGTGAAAAAAGCGGGCATGACCACGCTTGCCTATAATGATGGTATTTATAGAGCAACTTATGCTGAAAGCCAGCCCGAAGTCACATTTGATAATGATATTGTTATTTGCTACTGGACAGAAGACGGCTCCTCAAGTGTGGCGGATTTCCTGAGTAAGGGCTTCAAAATTCTCAATAACAACAACGCTTGGTACTATGTCCTGGGAGATTACCTGAAACGCACTTGGGGTAGTGAGCAGTGGAGCTATAAGACTGCCTCGAGCGGCGTGCAGAATACGCCCGTGACGAAGATGATGGGTTACACAGGGACGGAGCAACCTATCGGCAGTATCCTATGTGTGTGGTGTGATGGCCCCAGCGTTGATTACAATGGCTATGGTTATATTACACAGGATAAGACGACTCAGCAGTGTGTCTATGACCTCATCAAGGCCATGGCCGATGCCAACCCGGCTTACTTCACCGATGCGGTGAAGCTGCCCGCAACGGACACGGACGATCAGGTATCTGTCGTAGTGACCGGTACGAAGGGCCAGACGGCAACTGTGGATGCAGAGCCTGTCACTTCTTCCTATACTTTTGATACTTTTGAAGCTGAGAATGTTGCGTCTTACAATGTAACGCCTAAGGTGAATGGCACGGTTTATTCCGCTCAGGGCACCGTGACCCTGCCTGTTCCGGCCGGCTGGGTTCAGGATGCGTCTTGTATCCGCGCTTATATCATCGATAACGGCGCGGTCAAGCTCCTGTCCGGCACGCTTGCTGACGGGAAGTATACCTTCGATGTCCCGCACTTCTCTGAAATGGGACTTTTGCAGGTAGATGCGACGGTTGTTCCTATTTCGGTTGCAGAAGGCAAAACTGTCCAGAAGACCGTTGACGGAAACCAGACCGTGGTAGATAAATCCCAATTGGATGAGACTATCGCTACGGTCACGACGGAAAGCAAACCCGCTGGAAAGACGTTAAAAGAAGTTACGTCTATTGAATCTGGCAAAGAATATCTGATTTATAATCAGCGTTATGAAGGTGTTCTTACAAACGGCAGCGTTAAAAGTGAATGGAACAATTGCCTGAAACTGGATAAAGCACAAGCTTCAGCAGATAATGCAAATGTTTGGACGATTACTGCAAGTGGTTCAAATTATAGCATTGCGGATAAAAACGGTAAATTTCTGACTATAGAAGAAAAGGCTGCATCTGTAGGTACTACGAAAGCAAATTTAACCCTGACGTACAATCAGGTAGATGGATATTGGAATATTTCCCAAAATTCTTATTACTTTAATAATCTGGGCGAGACCAACAACGCGGGCGGCTGGAAAGACAACAGAGCACCTACGGATTCCGGCAGCAAATGGACGATTTATCAGATTGTTGAGGGGGCGCCTGATAGCACTACAATTAGCTTTACCGGCGTGAAGGCCGGTGGCCCGACCTATGTCACTGTTGGTGATACCACCTATAAAATCACGGTCACTGAGAAGCAGACGGTGGAGATCCCCATCTCGATTGTCGACTACCGCGCCGATGGTTTGCTGTTTGACTTCCAAGTTGGCGGCGCGACCTATGACTATGGTCTGGTTCATACTTCTAACGAAACGGTTTCTGTGAATTCAAATGGTGGCACTTTGGATGGAACAGAATACGGAACGAAAATTAGCGGAACCACACTTGAGAATACAGGCTATATAGCAAATGACTATTGGAGCGGTGTTTATTACAACTGGGGTAACAAGTGGTCCCGCTCCGGTATGGTGGAAAGCAAACTTGGCAGCAATGGTATGCCGGTTTATACGAATGCAACTGTAGCCCGTGTTGCTCAGGAACTCGCCAAGGGCAATTATAACAGCGGCGAAATGGCGAATGTCACCAATAGTAACAAGGTGATTTATGATACGTTTATTGCCTCGGGGAAAGTTGTCAATTCCGAAGCGTCTAAGATGTCGGACGCCTTCTCTTCTCACAAGTCTTGGGACAATATCACGAATGCTTATGACTTGGCTTGGTATCTGCTGAATACGCTTTATCAGGCGGATACCAACACGACAACGGTTACCGATGCGAAAGGAGTGTCTCATACTGTCCCCATTTATGGTATGGCAGTGAATGCATATGATAGCATTATTTTGACGGAGAATAACGGCGTTTACTCGTTTGATGCCGCCAACGGAAAGAGCCACTATGACACGAATTCTCGTTCTATCTATGAGGACGACAGTGTGTCCGCGAAGCAGTTTTATCCCATCGATGGTCTTGGCTATGACGCAATCTTGGGCGATACGACTGATAAAACAAATGACAGCGGCAGCAATAGACCGGAGCATCCGAATGGAAACTATGCGTTGCGTGGTGAAGCACAGTTTATCTATCGGGACGATCTCTACTTTGAGTTCTCCGGTGATGATGATGTCTACATGTACATTAATGGAGTACTGGCATTGGATCTTGGCGGTGCCCACGGTATCTGCACTAAGCGTGTTAACTTGAAAGACGTTGCTCAGAAGTGCCATCTGACAGAGGGAGAAGTTGCCACGTTCACTTTCTTCTACATGGAGCGTAACTCTGATGCGTCCAATTTCAAGATTGAGACAAACATGGAGCTTGTCAAGCGCGGCATCAGTGTCCAGAAGAACGCATACGATGCCGGTTACGCGAATGAGATCCTGAGCGGCACTGCCGTCGAAACCGGCAGATCTGTGTACTATGATTTGGTTGTCACCAACCAGAGCAATGCGCTCATGAATCATATCTGCTTCAGCGATACGGACGATCACGGCGGCACTGCAAGCTTTGGTTTCGGTGTTGCGAATGCTGCGGTCACAGCTGGCACTACCAAGACGAACGGCACAGTTTCCCTCGGCGCAGCAGGTACTTATGAGATTTATGTCACAGATGCTAACAATGCAGAGATAGCAGAAACTCGTCAGACGTTCAGCAGTTTGTCTGATCTTTCTGCTGCGGTTGCTGACGTTGAGCTTCAGCCGGGGCAGTCCCTGCACGTCCGCTTCCTGACCGCAACGTTTGCTGTGGATAAGTCGAAGATTCTCAATTACGTTAATACAGTGCGTGTCACGGCGGCGGTTGGCAGCCAGCAGCTGTCTGATGAGGCAACAAATGAGCTGTATTCCTATAACGCCAACGACACTTCCAGAACCTATGTGGTTGACTTTGGTCTGCCGCTGCAAATCACCGGTATCTTTGACTCCGGAGCAGAAAAAAATATCGGAAATGTCAAGCTGAATGACAGCAACACATTGAAGTATGGCACAGTTGTTTTGACATCGAATGGCTATAATTCTTCGCTCGTTTATACGCGCACGGATGACAAGGCCATCAATGACGCCGAGACGATTGTACTGGACGTTACCTACAAAATGGGCAAAAGTAACGTCACATTGCAGAAGACGCTGACCATCATCCCCGCGACGAGCGTGTACTACGAGGACAGCTTCGCGACGTTCACGAACGCGGATAAGTCAAATGTCGTTAACAAGAAAACCGACAATGGTTACTGGACTACGGACGGCACAACAGTGACGGATGCCAAGCAGGCGCTTGAAGCGCTGGGCGGTCAGAAGAACGTCTACGGCTACGACGGAGCATATACCAATTGCAACACGTTCTCCATGGGTAGCGCCACCAAGGTGACTGTCGATGCGAATACCTCGAAACTCGGCCAGTCTCCGACCGCGACCTTCACCTTCAAGGGCACAGGCTTTGATGTCATCTCCCTGACGGATAATAATTCCGGCATGATTTCTGTCAAGGTCTATGCTGTTGGCAGCGACGGAACTGAGACGCTGGAAAAGACGAAATATGTAAACAATTACTATGGCTATGAATGCAAAGATGGTGTGTGGACTGTAAACAACAGCGCGAATAACGCCCTGTATCAGATCCCTGTCATCAAAGTTGACGATCTTGCCTATGGTACACATAAAGTTGTTATCACGACTGCGTATGCGTCTTATGCTGACAAGACCGGCGATAGTCAGTACAGCTTCTGGCTCGATGCCATCCGCGTCTATGACCCCATGGGCAAGGACAATGCAACTTACACGAAGGACGGCGAGGGCTACCCGCAGTACATCAAGCTGCGTGACCAGCTTGCAAAGGAAAATGGTTCTGTAACGACAAATGATAAGCTGCTGTTCATTGATGGCGCTGAGAAGGCAGCAATTGCGACTTATGCAAACTACGGCCCGAACAACGAGGTCTATCTGGCCAACGGTCAGGCGATCACGTTTACCGTCCCGAAAAACGCCAAGATTGCAAGCATCCAGATCGGCGCGAAAGCCCCCAATGGCAGCGCTGCGAAGATGGTCGTGAATGGTACGGAAACGAACATTACGTCCGCGACCGAGATGTACTATGAGATCGGTACTGAAGGCAGAAACTTCACCATTGCGAATAACGGCAATGGCATCCTGTCCCTGACGAACCTGAAGATCACCTTTACGGACAAGCCAGGCAGCACAATCGCGCTGACTGCGCCGACGGCCGAGGAGCAGACTGCTGCGGTCATGTCTGTGCGCGCGCTGTTTGCCGCGCCCGAGCAGACCTTTGAGCCCGAGCACTTCACGGCCAAGTGGAGCCGCAACGTCCGCAAGGGCGGCACGGCAACGCTGACGGTTAAGGCGTCCGCAGACGTCGAGTCCATCACGGTCAACGGCGAAAAGATTACCGCTTATACCACCAAGACCGAGCGCAGCTTCTGGGGGCCTAAGGAAACCTATCATGTGTTCACCTACCGTGTGACGAATGCGGCGACGGCGGACTACAGCATCTGTGCTGTAAACGCCGACGGTGCTGTAAGCGACCCGATCACCGCGCAGCTGACGGTGCGCCCGTCCATCCGCGACTGGTGGAACGGCATCTTTGACAAATGGAAGCACTGAGAGAGGAGTGATCGAAATCATGAAAAAAACCTATGTCAAACCCGAAGTATATTTCGAGAACTTCGAACTGAGCACCAGCATTGCAACGGGGTGCAGTGCGGGATATGACCACAACAACACCAATTTTGGCAACCCCGATCAGTGTGCGCTGTTTTTCAGTGGAGATAGAATTTTTAATAGTTCAACTGTCTGTGACCCCAAAGTTGAGTTCGATCCAGGTCAGTTCTGCTATCATGTTCCTACGGCAAATGACAGAGTTTTTTCGTCATGAACCGGTCTAAAGCATAAGCTTATGCCCTGCCCGATCGGGCAGGGCATTTTTTCAGAATCCAGGACGCCGCGCCTCATGCGGCGTGCAGCAAAGGAGCGACCACTATGCATCTCATGAAAACCGGCGCGCGTGCGCTGCTGCTCACGCTCGCCGCAGCGCTGCTGTTCGCGTGCGCGGGCTGCGGCAAGAAAGCCGCCCAGCCTGACGAATACGGCCTCGCGGCGGAAAAATCCAAGCTCGACGGCACGGACATCGGCGACGACCTGCAGCTCGTCAGCACCGGGCGCTACGCGGGGCTGTTCGTCGA
>ERZ773108.1740-NODE-1740-length-20676-cov-4.001794_pt1 | contig 20676 bp, 22 predicted proteins | sample MGYA00580570_ERZ773108 | MGnify/ENA primary metagenome ERZ773108 (study PRJEB29015, sample SAMEA2737840) | human gut metagenome | biome: human gut; feature: human-associated habitat; material: faeces | place: China | collected 2012 ...
GACAGTCCTGCACGGTTTATTGCACCCGGGCGCAAATATCCGCAGCCGTATGTGGCACTGCCGGCGTTTGCCCGTAACGGCAAGTCAGCAGGTATCTGGCTGAACCCACTGACCACGGATGACGGAAACGGGCTGCGGGGATTCAGTGGTGAAGGACGGGTGAAAGGCAGCGGGGATGCGCAGTTCGTGGCCCTGCAGGGCAGCCGTAACGGAGAGAGCCTGCTGGCTGATAATATGCAGGATGGTGTCCGGATTGCCCGTGATAATCCTGACAGCGGTGTGGTGGTAAGAATCGCCGGTGAAGGTCGTCCGTGGAATCCCGGTACCATCACCGGTGGTCGCGTGTGGGGGGATATCCCGGACAACAGTGTCCAGCCGGGAGCCGGAAATGGCGAACCGGTCACGGCAGAGGATATTCTGTTTACGCTTGAATATGACGATGCGAACGGCAGCGCCAATTTTGTCTCTCAAACGGACGAAGACGGCAAGGTCACGGAGGCAAAATATGCGTCATATGAGCTTTCAAGCGATGCAATGTCCATCTCCCTGACGCTCTCGTCTGCCAACGTGCGTGAGCTTTCCAACATGACGTCCTTCCGCGTGATGCCCAAGCATGTTTATGAGGGCAAGGACACCGTCACCGATGAGGAAGCTCGGATCACCTGCGGCCCTTATGTGCTGGAGTCCTTCAACAAGGAAGCGGGTACCATCACATTCGTTGTGAATGAAAAGTATCCCCGGCAGCCCAAGGTGGAAAAGATCGTCTATCAGCTTTTCGGCAATGAGGATACCATGTATCTGGCGCTACAGCAGGGTGATATTGATATGGTCTGGGCCTACTCCACCGGAGTGGCCGGCACCTATCAGGATGTGCTGGCCGGTGATGCCAACGTGTCTTTGATCAATGTGGCGGCGGCCAACGCGCCCGCTGTGCTGGCATTCAATAACGCGAAGGGTCTGTTCACCAACGAGGATCTGCGTCAGGCGGTCTCCTACGCGCTGGACTACGATGCTTTCAAGACATATTTCGGCAGCGCCTATGCCGAGATCCCTAACCGGGGCTTTGTACCCGCCACCACAGTCGGTTACAAGGATACCGAAAAACTGACGACCGACGCGTCCAAGGCAGATGAATACATGAAGGCGGCCGGTTATACCGAAAAGAACGCCGATGGCTTCTATGTGAACGCAGACGGTCAGGCCGCTGCCTTCACACTGACAGTCAACGCCGCCAAGGAGACCCATGTGGGCTATGCGGAAATGATCAAGACACAGCTGGAGGCATTTGGTATTCAGGTAAATCTGGATACGGTGGACAAGGATGCCTACAACGCCAAGACCAGCAACAAGTTCTCCGAGAATAACATCACCATGGAAGCGGCTATCTATGGCTACACCGCTGCCGGTATGGGCATGGGCAACGGTCTCGGCTCCATTTATGTGGACGGCAATCACGCCGTGCAGGGTGGCTGTCAGGTGTTTGACGAGGAGTTTTCCGCGATCCTCCGTGAGATGAAGGCTGCCAAGACGATCGAAGACTACTACACGGGCGCGGCAAAGCTGCAGGACTACTACGCGGCGCATATACCGCTGATCGCTCTGTACTGGGACAACATGATGCTGGCCTATTCCTCTTCGCTGGACAATGTGACGGTTGACGCCGTGTTCGGACTGAACAACGTCAACAACTGGTTCAGCGTCACCAAGAAATAATCCTTTTTAACGCAGGAGGCACACCGGTGAAAAAGTATCAAAAAAATCTGATCCTTGCACTGGTGTGCTTTCTGATCGTTATGGTGCTGAACTTTTTTCTGCCCCGGCTTCTGCCGGGGAATCCCATTGCCTATCTCACCGGCTTTTCCGAGGAGGATATGACCCCTGCCCAGGTGGCTTACTACCGGCAGGCCCTCCATCTGGACGAGCCGCTATTCGTGCAGTTTGGGTACTATCTGCGCTCGCTCTTTGACGGTACGCTTGGCTATTCCTACAAGAAGGAAACCCCGGTTTCCGCCCTCATTGGGCAGCGGCTGGGATACACCCTGCAGATCACGCTGCCCGCCGTGTTGCTCAGCACGGCGCTGGGACTTTTGTGGGGACTGCACTGCGGCTACAAAAAGGGCGGTGTCTTAGACAAGCTGTCAACGACATTTCAAATCGTGGTCAATACAATGCCTTCGTTCGTGATCGCGCTGGTGCTGATGATCCTGTTCTGCTTCCGGCAGCGGTGGTTTCCCTATACCGGCCTGAACAGCGCCGGTGTTTCCCCCGGAACGGCTGCATATCTGTGGGATCGGATACGCCATCTGATCCTTCCCGTGCTTACCCTGACCATCGCTGCTGCTCCATCCCGCTATCTGCTGATGCGCAATACCGTCCGTCAGGTGACGGAAGAAAAGTATGTGCTTTACGCGAAGGAGCGGGGATTGTCCGATCATAAGATCAAATTTGGGTATATCCTGAAAAACATTGCTCAGCCCTTCATCACCATGGTGGGCATGAGTGTCAGCACCTGTATCGGCGGGTCGTTGGTGGTGGAAAATATCTTCTCCATCGGCGGCATGGGGAGGCTGCTCTCTGACGCCGTATATACGCTGGATTATCCGCTGATGCAGGGCATCCTGTTCGTTACAACGGCCATCATGACCGTTTCCATTGTTGTGACAGATGTGATCTGTATTTTGATCGATCCCAGAGTTCGGTTGGGAGGTGGGCAGGTATGAAAAAGCGCTGCGTCCCGCTGGCACTTGGCGGAATGCTGCTGTTCTTCTTCCTCGCGGCCGCCGTATTCCCGGCTGCGTTTACGAGTTACGGGCAGAAAGAGATGTTTGCCCCATGGCTTACGCCATCCCCGGCGCATCTCCTTGGCACCAATGCGTTGGGATATGATATTTTTACGGAGTTGCTATACGGCACCCGGCAAACGCTGCTGATCGGTGTATCCAGCAGCGTCCTGACACTGGTTCTGGGAAGTGTGATCGGTACACTGGCGGCCGGAAAGAGCGTGGTCGGCGGGGTATTGAATGGTGTCATCAACATTTTTGTGCTTCTGCCAAAGCTGGTGACGATGATCGTACTTGCCACCTTTCTGGGCAGCTCCAGCCGGAATCTGATCCTGCTGATCGCCGCATTCAGTTGGGTGGGCACTGCCCGGAACGTGAGAGCCAAGGTGATCCATCTTAATGCCCAGCCTTTTATTGAAAATTGCGTGATCCAGGGATACCGTCATGGGCATATTGTTCTGCACCACATTATTCCCAACCTGTACGACGTGCTGCTCTCCCGTTTCCTTTTGGGGGTCAACAGCTGTATCATGATGGAGTCTACGCTGAGCTTTCTCGGCTTTGGCGACCTTTATTATCCCACTTGGGGCACGATGATCAACTTTGCCTACAAGCGGGGCGCTTTTCTCCGGCAGGCATATGAGTATCTGCTGTCGCCGGGTGTGTGCATCATGCTGCTGTCGCTGTCGTTTTATCTGATCAGCCTGTATTTTGAGCACAGGCAAGCCACGATTCAGGATGTATAGGAGGTCACACCATGCAAAAAGAGTTAAAGTCCCTGTGGGATACATGCGTGACATTTCACGGCCACGGCTGCGGCGGTCTTGCGGTCGGCTTCCGCGCCGTCCTGTACGCGTGGGAGCTGTTCGGGAGCGACCGGGCGTCCGTGGACGAGGAGATCGTATGTGTTGCTGAGACGGACGCCTGCGGCGTGGACGCTATTCAGGCGCTGATGTCATGCACCGTCGGAAAGGGCAATCTGATTTTCAATTTACAGGGGAAGAACGCCTTTTCCTTTTACCGCCGTTCGGACGGAAAGTCCTTCCGCCTTGTTCTGCGCCCCACGCCGGATAAGACCAAGGACGAACGCCTGGCATGGCTCATGGATGGGGATTTTCACGAGATGTTCGATGTGAAGGAGGCTCCGGCGCCGGTACCGGAGGAGACCCGGATTTTCAAGACCGTTACCTGTTCCGTATGCGGAGAACGTTTTGCTGAGAGCTTTGCCCGCTTGCAGGACGGAGAGATCGTCTGCTCCGCCTGCTATCGCCCGTATACACGGGGGCTGTGATGGAATATCCGTTTGATGATCTGCACGCCGGGGTCGAAAGCCAGATCATGAATCTTCCCGCCGGGATTCCCGATTCCGAGGCGGTCACGCAGGCAAAGGCGCTGCCGGACTCCGTGGGGAAATTTATGGCGTTGGGAAAAGCCCTTTCCCGGCAGCTTCGTTATCGGGAAGCCATTGATGCCTATACGGAGGGGCTGAAATCGGAACCGGAAAGCCTGCCCTTGCTCCGACTACGGGCGGGACGGTATCTGACGACCCTGCAAAGCGATCTTGCCATCGCTGATTTCAAGATATGCCTGTCCTTAGGAGCAGATAAACCGGACTGCCTCTATCGGATTGGGCTGGCACATTACTACGCCGGGCGGTATGCACAGGCGATAGAGATGTTCGGGAATTGTATGCCCCTCTGCGACGAGGAAATGGGCATTGCAGTCATGTACTGGCATACGCTAAGCGCAGCACGGGCGAAAAAGCCGCCGGCACTTCTGAAGGACTATCATCCGGGCATAGCAGTGGGCCATCATACCGCTTATGAAAAGGCCATGCAGGTTTGGAGCGGCACAACGCCGCTGCCGGCCATGCTTCAAATGCTGGAAGACGAAAAAGATGATCTGGAATACAGCATTGTGCTGTATGGTCTTTTGTGGTATCCGGACTGTGACGAGCAGGAGTGTCTGTATGAAAAGCTCTTGTCCCGCGGCGGCTTTTGGCCAAGTTTTGCGTATCTCGCAGCGTGGAACGATCGGTCAAGAGCCTTATAGTCTGTCTTCTCCAGTCTTGCAAACAGCAACTGCGTCCGAGTCCGCTGCTATGTTGGCGATCTCTGCGTTGGCGGCCGGCTTATCGGCGTATCAAAAAGCAACCGTCAGAGACGTTGAATAATGTCCGCACCGCATAACGATTAAGCGAAAGAGCAGAAATAAAGTGCAAGAGCCATCCGCGTTTTGAAACGGTTGTTCTGATTTCGGAAGAAATGGACATCAGCCGCGGCGGAATCGCGTTCCCACGACAGAGCACTGCAAGCCGCCGCCAAGTGCGCGGCAGATTTCTTTGCCGGTAAGAGAGAAGCCGAGTCGCAGAAGCACAATAGGCCCGTGCATGAGCGCGGATAAGCTGAAAGGACACGTCAAAGGGAAATAAAAAAGAGCCGATAACCCGTACTGCCTGATGGCTTACGGATTATCGGCTCTGCGTCTTTGCGCCCGGTTCTTTTGAATTGGATTTTTCGGCTTATTTGATCTGCCCATCGCCGCCCATAAGCGCGGTCATTTCCTCAATGCGCTCCAACGGGAACGGCGGCTCACAAAGAGGCTTCATCGCGATGCTCATGAGCTTCATGGGGTTGTCATCCGCAGCCACGCGGTTGGAGCTGAGCGCACCGCAGCGCTTGCAGCGGTGAATGATCGCCCATTCTCCGCCCTTGCGTACCCAGACGGCGATCGGCTCCATAATGCCGCCGCAGTCACTTGCCCGGTCGCCGGGTTCTATGTCCACATGAAGGCTTGAAAGGCAGTTGGGGCAGTGGTTGCGGTGGCTGCTGCCGGCATTTTCCGGCACACAAGGTCTACCGCAGACCTTGCAGGTAAATGTGTCGTGACAGGCGTGGGTTTTATAGTACCCTTTTTCAAAGGTTTTGCGTTTGTTTTCGCGGTTCATTGGAAGTCCTCCTGAAGATGTGCGGCTTGTTCTTCGGGAGGAATGGCGTGTGAATGAATTTGCCAGACCTCCCGGTCAGGCCACACGCTCCGGTAATAAAGTGGTAAGTTTCAAAAAATACTCCTTGTCTTTTTGTTAAAATATTTCCTGCCCGGATTTCGGATGACCGCCAAAAGGTTACCCCATAGCTTGTTCTCCCCAGACAGTGTCCTTAAGTATCCCCTTCGTTTCGGCGCTGCCGCCCGAATTATACCGCTTCAAAACCAGTATATCAATAGGTTGAGCTAATTGCGTTCATCGTATTTTTTCCTCTCCATGGTCGCCCATTGTGTTCAGCTCAAGATTCATCCGGTCAAAATCAATATATTATCCATTGATTTAAAAAACAAGGGAATGTACACAGCTTCCGAAAGCCGTACTTTTCATACAGTCTGATGGCGCGGGCATTGTCGCTGCCCCAGGTGTTCTCCATATCTTCACACCCGGCGCATGAGAAAGGCAGAAACCATAAGCCTTTCCCGCGCACGAGTTATTCGTTTTAACAAAAAAGTTATTCGCTTTAAGACGTCTCAAAGCGAATAACTCCTTACAGATAGTATTCTCTATACAGATAATATTCTCTATCGTATAGAAGATCAGGCACGGGGGGATGTGTCACCCGCAAGAACATGGCGGTACATTTTCTCCACCGGAGGGCTCATATTGACCGGCAGCAGGCGGATTTTGGGATGCTCATGCTGAAAGACAACAAAAAGCTGGTGGGCAAAGCCCTGCCCCATCCATTCGAGGCTGTCAAAATCCAGCGTGACCTCCTCAAAGCGATCCATGCGGTTGCAGAGCCGCTTTGCCTGCGAGCGAGACACCGGTGAGCTGTCATAAATATTTTTCAACGGAATGCTTGTTTTCGTAAAGCCGCTGTCTGAATCGGCGTACCGGGCAAAAATCTCGGAAGTCTCCTTGTTGGAGGAGTTGGAAAGGCTCATATATACGCTCGTTCCGGGCACAGAGAATTCTTCCAGGTCGGCAAGGACGCTTTCCTCGTATTTGTCGATGCAGAAGACCTTGCCGTCCGACAGGATGATAAAGTCATCCATCATGCGGGAAGAGAAGAAAATTCCCTCGCCGGAATGGTTGGCGGAGTCCGTTGTCAGCTTTCCCTTGAAGAGTTCGCATATGGCTTCCTCTGCTGTGGGGAAACCGAAGTGCTCCTGCAGTTTATGGAAGATTCCCACGCCGTTGTCGGAAATGATGACTGCGGTGTTGACCGGATCACGGTCGACCCGGATATGCACTTCCGAAGCGAGGGAATGATCCATGACATTGTTGATCATTTCCGTAAAAGCATAGGCCCAAATGCCCTGCACATTTTTGGGCTCATCCTGAATGAGCGGCGCAAGGTATTTCTGATAAGCGTACAGATCGGAATCCAGATCACCCTTGCTGCGCTCCAGACGGAATCTATATTGTTTGCGCACGAGCTCATACTGTCCGCGTTTTACGCGGCGAATGACGCCCTGCTCGATCAGCTCGGTGATGTAACTGTGTACGGTGTTCTGGTTGATGTCCATCGTTTCAGACACGGTTTTGGTAACACGGGGATCCTGCTGCGATATCTTTTCCAGGATATAGCGCAGAACGGCCTGCTTCTTTTCCTCCGTAAACTTCATACGATCGCATCCTTTCGTTGGAAAGTATAAAGAATTCTGCCCAGTTTGTCAATTGTTATTCGTTTTAAAGAAAAAATTATTCGTTTTAACGCCACTTAAAACGAATAACTCAAAACAATATGGCCTAAAGTATGAAAAGGAGCATCCGATGAAACCTGTACGCTGTATGGCGTCAATATGCGCCGGCTGCTGGTGCAGGGATACCGCGTTCCCTATGAGCCGGAAACCGTTTCGGCTAAGATCACAGAGCCAGCCGGAGAGAATAGCAAAGTTTCCATCTGGCAGCAGTATTTCGACGGCGTATATTACGGCGTCATTCTGGCTGACACCGTTGTCCGTGTATGGGGCATTGTACGGGAGACACGCCGGGGGGCAGTATCCGGTGCCGCCATCGGCATTTCTGAGGGACGGGAGCATCGTCCTTTGGGAGCAGATCACGACGATAGACAAACGCCAAAGTAGACAATATCTTGGAACGTTTGATACCCGGCAGATGGATGCCATCCGCCGCTGCATCGAGATCAGCATCGGGCAGGCTATTCCGGAAAGAGAAAAATTGCCTTAGAAAAGCTATCTATAAGAATTCGTCGGGAAAGTAAAACGAATTAAGGCAGAACAAGAGGCTGCGGCCGGTAAGAGCGAATTATGTAGGAAGAAATTATCTCGATAAACTGCGAGGAAGTGGGTTCAGATTCCAATGGATAACCGGCCATCTGACAGAGCAGATCGGGATTGACAGACCATGCGCGGGAAACGGCGGTGCGGATGTTTCTTTCGACGGCTGTCCAATTGCATTCAAAGTGCTCGGCAGTTTCCATGTAGATTTCTTTTGTGATCGCCTCAAGGCGAGATTCATCCTGGATGGCCAGGCAGATAGCGTACTCGGTATGTTTAAAGCCTTTGTAGCATCTCGTAATGCCAAGAGATCGCAGAATGGTCTGTACATCTGTCATTGGTATATCCTCCCAAATTCAAAGATTTAAGAAGATGATAGAACCGATAACAGATAAATCGGTCTTTATCGCCGCTTTTCGTCATTTTTCGACATATTTTCTTCTCATCTGGCGAAAGAAACAACAGACTCTTGTTTTTCCAAGTCATCAAAAATGCAATCTATAAGGAGACGAAAATGGGCTTTAGCGATGTTTTGACAAACGGTTTGCATGGCGCTTTAAACGTCATTTCCTGATGCGGCAAACAAAAAAATCAGAGCAAAGCGAACTTTGCTCTGACTGGCGGAGATGGAGGGATTTGAACCCCCGCGCCGGTTTTCTACGCCGACCTCCCGGTTTTCAAGACTTTTCGGTTAAATGGACTTGGGTGGATTTGGGTGGAAAATGGTTCCCTGTTTTGGAAGGCTAGAAGTAGCTGGAATGCCTTTATTTTTCAGAAGAAATTTGCCTCAACCCCTTGCGCGGCAAGGAAAATCGAACTCACGGCCACGAGAGCGAAAAAACGCTTCAATCAGGAGAAAAAGGAGAGATTTAGGAGAGAAAAAGCGAGATTTTGGGAAATTGGAGAGAAAAAGGAGAGAAATTTGGCTCTTGATTTTAGCCCCAAAATGAGTCCTTTAACAAGAGAATCAATGATACATTTTCTTCTGCTGTTGGCGAAAAAAGCAGAGGTGTATCACATGAAAACGAACCATTATTATTCCGATCTCCTACGACAGTACCCTGCATACATGACAAAGGAACAGATGTATCAGGTGTGCCATATCAGCAAAAAGACATGTTTGTTTCTGCTGCAAAGCGGCCTTGTCCCCTGCCTTGACAGCGGCAAGAAAACCCGAAGATTTAAGATCGAGACGGCCAATGTGATCCATTATTTAGAGGATCGTGAGCTGCACCCCGACCGGTACAAGACACCGGATGGATTTTATAAGCGGAAGCGAGTGAAAGGAAAATCTCGAAGAAAGAAGCGCCGCAAGCAAGGGACGGGCACTCCATCTCCCTCGGTTGCTGCCATTGATCCGTACATCATGCGTGAATACTACAGAGCAGAATTGGAGCTTTATCCGGATGATGTATAGAAAAACCGAAAAAGCTATGCTATGATACGAAAATGGAAAGGCCAAATAGCAGAAAGGGTGGTTTTGCCCCATGCAGAAGAAAAAAATCGCCAATCTCATCATGGTGCTCATCATTGCGGCGCTCGCCGCCGGCGGCGGGTTCTGGGCGTTCAGCCAGGGACGCCGCCCCTGCCGCGCTCGGCACGGAGTACCATATACAAAAATTGAATGATAATGCACTGACCGAGCCGGAGCAGGAACTCACCTGCACCATCACGATCCGGTGCGACACCGTGCTCCAAAGCCTTGATTCACTACGCGAGGAGAAACTCCCCTATGTCCCGCGCGACGGCGTGATGCTGCCGGAGACGACGGTATCCTTTGCCGAGGGAGAGACGGCGTTCGGCGTATTGCAGCGCGTCTGCGCCGCGGCGGAGCTGCAGCTCGAATACAGCTGGACGCCGCTTTACGACAGCTATTATATTGAAGGCATCGGTCATCTCTATGAGTTCGACGCCGGACCGGAGTCCGGCTGGATGTACAAGGTCAACGGCACGTTCCCCAATTACGGCTGCTCAAGCTATGTGCTCACGGGCGGCGAGGAAATCGTCTGGTGCTACACCTGCGCCGGGCTCGGCGACGACGTCGGCGCGGCAGGCATGGTGAAATGAGAGCAGACGCCTTTTCCAAGCGCCATCCGGCGGTGAACTTTGTGTTCTTCCTCGGCGCCATTCTCGGCGGGATGCTCAACCAGCACCCGGCGTATCTGCTCGCGGGGGTCGTCAGCGGCGCGGCTTATTATCTTCTGCTGCATGGGCGGCGGGGCTGGCGGTTCATCGGGGGTCTTGTTCCCCTGTTTCTCGTGTTCACGGCGGTCAATCCGCTCTTTAATACATACGGGGCGACGCTGCTCTTTACATACTTTGACCGCCCTTACACGCTCGAAGCACTTTATTACGGCGCGGCGCTCGCGGCGGTGTTCGTCAATATGCTGCTCTGGTTCGGCTGCTATAACGCCGTGCTGACAAGCGACAAGTTCACGAGCCTTTTCGGCAATCTGATTCCGGCGCTCTCGCTTTTGCTCGTGATGGTGCTGCGCATGATCCCCAATCTGATGCGAAAGGCCCGGCAGATCGCCGGGGCCAGAGCGTCCATCGGGCGGGGCGTTTCCGAACAGGACGGCACAAAGGAAAAGCTCGCCGAGGGGATGACCGTGCTCGGTACGCTGACATCGTGGGCGCTCGAGGGCGGTATCGTAACGGCGGACTCCATGCGCAGCCGCGGCTACGGCTGCGCGAAGCGGACGAGCTTCCAGCGCTACGCGATGACCGGCACGGACTGGCTGCTGCTTGCGCTGGAGATCGCGCTGCCGGTGCTCGTTCTTGCTTTCGGCGACGCTGAAGCGGCGTATACGCCGGACCTCTATATTGCTCCCCTCCGGGGACTGCCGGTGCTCGGCTTTGCCGCCTACGCCGTGTTTCTTCTGATTCCCACCGTTCTACATATAAAGGAGACCGTTCAATGGAACATTTCGATATCCAGAATCTGACCTTTTCTCACGCCGCGGCGAAGGGCAAGCTCTCGCTCGACGGCGTTTCGCTGCGCATCCGCGCGGGGGAATTTCTCGTGCTCTGCGGGCGCTCCGGCAGCGGCAAGACCACGCTGCTGCGCCATCTCAAAACGGTGCTCACGCCGAACGGCAAACGCAGCGGCGAGATTCTCTTCTGTGGCACGCCGCTCGCGCAGGTATCCGAGCGCGACCAGGCCGCGAAGATCGGCTTCGTGATGCAGAACCCGGACGATCAGATCGTCACGGACAAGGTCTGGCACGAGCTCGCGTTCGGGCTCGAAAGTCTCGGCTGCGACCAGACGGCCATGCGCACGCGTGTGGCGGAAATGGCCTGCTATTTCGGCATTCAGGACTGGTTCCACCGCGATGTGGCCACGCTCTCCGGCGGACAGAAGCAGCTTTTGAATCTCGCTTCCATCATGGCGATGCAGCCGGAGGTGCTGATCCTCGACGAGCCTACGAGCCAGCTTGACCCCATCGCCGCGAGCGATTTTCTCAATACCGTGCGCAAGATCAACACCGAGCTCGGCACGACCGTCATCATCACCGAGCACCGGCTCGAGGACATTTTCCCCTACGCCGACCGCGCCGTCGTGATGGACGGCGGGAAGATCATCGCAGACGGCGCGCCCGCGAACGTCGGGCAGCTGCTCTTCGAGCAGAAGAATCCCATGTTCGCCGCGATGCCCACGCCCGTGCGCGTATTCTACGGCGCGGGCTGCACCGGGGAAAGCCCGCTGACCGTCCGACAGGGGCGAAACTGGCTGAGCAATGAATTTCCCGCCGCGCCGAAAATCAAGGCCGAACCCGCGAGCGCTCCGGCGGAGGTCGAAGACCCGGCGCTGAGTCTGAAGGAGCTGTGGTTCCGGTATGAAAAAGATGGCCGGGACATCCTGCGCGGCGTGTCCGCGGAGATTCCTGCCGGGGATATCTACGCCATTCTCGGCGGCAACGGTGCGGGCAAATCCACAACGCTCAAAGCCATCTGCGGCATCTGCCGCCCATACCGAGGGAAAATCAAGCTCTTCGGCAAGCCGATGGAGAAATACTGCACGAAGGAGCTGTTCCGCGGCTGCATCGCCATGCTGCCGCAGGATCCCAAGAGCCTGTTCGTGAAAAAGACCGTGCGGGAGGACCTCGCGGAGATGACCGCCGACGCGGAAAAGATCGCGCGCACGGCGGAGATCTGTCAGATCACGCCGCTGCTCGAGAGCCACCCTTACGATCTCTCCGGCGGCGAGCAGCAGCGTGCGGCGCTCGCCAAGGTGCTGCTCACCGAGCCGAAGCTCCTGCTGCTCGACGAGCCGACAAAGGGCATCGACAGCTTCTTCAAGGAGACGTTCGCCGCGATCCTCGCCGATCTGAAAAAGCAGGGCATCACCATCGTCATGGTGTCGCATGATGTGGAATTCTGCGCCCGGTACGCCGACCGCGTGTCCATGTTCTTCGATGGGCAGATCCTCACGACCGACACGCCGCGCCGGTTCTTCGGCAACAACAGCTTCTATACGACCGCGGCGCACCGCATGAGCCGCCATGTGTTCAACATGGCCGTCACAGCGGAGGACGTCATCGACCTCTACCGGAAAAACAAGGAGGCCTGATCCGTGAAAAAGTCCCATATCGCGATGCTGGCGGATTTCTTTATCGTCCTCCCTCTGACGATCTATCTCGGCATACGCTTTCTCCCGGGGCGGGGGTACTATATTACAAGCACGCTCGTGATCGCGGAGCTGATCGTGCCGTTCCTGCTGGCGTTTGAAAGCCGCAGGCCGCAGGCGCGCAAGCTTGTAGTGATCGCGGTGCTCTCCGCACTGGCCGTAGCCGCGCGCGTGGTGATTCCGCTGCCGCACTTCAAGGCGATCTTCGCCGTTATCATGCTCTCCGGCATCGCGTTCGGGCCGGAGGCGGGCTTTATGGTGGGCGCGGTCAGCGCGCTTGCAAGCAACTTTTTCTATGGGCAGGGCGCGTATACGCCGTGGCAGATGTTTGCCTACGGTGCGGGCGGCATGCTCGCCGGGTTTCTGTTTGCCAAAAACCGTCTGCCGAAAAAGCCTGTCGTGATGGGTGTATTCGGCTTTCTCGCCGTGCTGCTGTTCGTCGGGCCGCTGCTCGACACCTGCACCGTGTTCCTCACGCTGCCGGTCATCAACGCGCAGACGGCGTGGCCGCTCTATGTATCCGGCTTCCCGGTCAATCTGAGCCAAGGCATCTGCACGCTGCTCACGATGCTGATTTTCGGAAAGCCCCTGCTCGAAAAGCTCGACCGCGTGAAGCTCCAATACGGGATGGGGGAAGACGATGGGGTTTGAGTTCTGCCACCCGGCGGTGAATTTTATTTTCTTCGCCGCCGCGCTCTATGGCAGTATCGCGTTCTCGCACCCGGTGTTTCTCGCCATCGCCTACGCCGCCGCGTTTGCCTACAGCGTCCGGCGGGGCGGACGGCGCGCGCTCGTTTTCGATCTCTGTCTCCTGCCGCTCGTTTTGTTTTTTGCGCTCTCCTATGCCGGAAATCACCACTTCGGCGTGACCGTGCTGCGGCAGAACTTCATTGGGAACAACATGACAGCGGAGAGCCTTGTCTATGGGCTCGTGCTCGGCGTGCGTGCGGCGTGCGTGTGCATGTGGTGCAGCGCTCTCTTCCGCGTCGTGTCGTCCGACAAGGTCGTGTATCTCTTCGGGCGCGTGAGTCCGCGGCTCGCGCTCTTTCTCACGATACTGCTGCGGCTCATCCCGCGCCTGAACCGCGAGGCCGTGCGCATTGATCTCGCCCAAAAGGGCATCGGCCGCGGCAGCAATCAGGGGAATGTCTGGGAACGGCTCGTTCAAGAAAATCCGGATCGTGTTCACGGCCTTCGCATTTTCTCCATGCTGATTACTTGGCTCATTCAGGCGCTCGCGCTGGAGGCGGACTCCATGAAGAGCCGGGGAAGTGCGCTCCACGGCCGGACGGCGTTTTCTATTTATCGCTTTGATAACCGCGACCGCGCTTTCGTCATCGCGCTCTTTTCCGGCATCATTCTGACCGGCATGGGCGCCATCCTCGGCGCGACGGAGATGTTCTATGACCCGGTCATTCTCTGGAAGCCGCTGAACGGCCTCGCCGCCGCCTCTGCGGTGGGCTACGCCTTTCTGTGCCTTCTCCCCCTTGGGCTGGAGCTCTGGACGGGGTACCGCTTTGAAAAGCTGCGCCGTATGGCGTGACCTACGGCGTTTCACGTACCCAGCGCAGGAACATCGGCTGCGATACGCCCAACTGCTCCGCCGCGGCGCGCGAACTCATCTCGCCGCTATTCCAGCGGCGGTATACCTCCGCGAATGCGGGCGGAACTTCCAGTCGCGGGCGGCCAAACGTCTGCCCTCGCGCCCGCGCGGCGGCAATGCCCTCGGCCTGCCGTTGGCGGATGAAGGCACGCTCCGTTTCTGCCACATAGCTGAGAAGCTGCAAAACGATATCCGCCGTCAGCGTTCCGGCGAGATCGCGCTCCTGCCGCGTATCGAGCAGCGGCATATCCAGCACCACGACGCCCACGCGCCGCTCGTGTGTGAGAATTCGCCATTGCTCCAAAATTTCGCGGTAGTTCCGCCCTAACCGGTCAATGGATTTGACGGCCAGCGTGTCGCCGGGGCGCAGCCGCCGCACGAGCCGACAGTAGGCCGGGCGGTCAAAGTCCTTTCCGGACTGCCGGTCGGTGAAGATGCGCTCATCCTCCACGCCGAATTCGCGCAGCGCCAGAAGCTGGCGCGCCTCATTCTGCTCGCGGGTCGATACCCGCGCATAGCCAAAGATCTGTGCCATGAGAAAACCTCCGTTTATCAGAATGACAACAGTGTAACAGCTCACTCCGCCACGCTGCTGGATCTTTGGAAATTCCCTTTTTTCCATCATTCATAAGAAACCTTCTTTGATACTGCCCGTTGTTCGCTGCCGAATCTGACTGTGCCGTATCATGGAAGGTTTTTTCTTTTATAGTCAGGCATTGAAATTACATGAGCTTTATTAGGCCGCCGCTCTGTTTCAAAAGAATAGATGCAGAAAACAAAGCGCCTGAACTCGCACAGACGAACAAAAAGCACTCTTTCAGCGAATTGAACTGCTCCAGTTTGTGCGGTCAGCACAAAAAGCCCCCATGTAGGCGATATGAAGTTTAAGCGGAGTGGCGCAGCGTCAGTGGCGCCACTCCGGTCTTTGTCTGGATGCGCTCGTGGTTGTAGAAGTGAATATAACGATCAATCATTTCATTGGCTTCATTGAAGGACACCGGTTTGTGTCTGTAAATATATTGCTGCTAGGATGCTTTGGCCTGACTATATTCCTTTGCTTACCAGAAAATAGAAAATGTTAAAGAGAATATTGGGACAAACAGGTGATGAAAAAATATGGCTCCCAGTTGAGTATTCCCATAGGGGTTATCTTTTCCCATTTGCAACATGTGATAATGCTGCAAATTATTCTAAACACAAATACCCAGACCACTCAGCTGTACATACAGAAGCCGCCCGAGCGGGGATACACTCTCCTCCGCCGGGCGGTTTTCCTACTTAATATTGTGCACTACAAAGAATCTTAGAGCCAGACGCCGGAAGAATTTGGTGTTCTGCTTCAGGCTGGTGAGAAGCGCGTCGCACAGGTGCCTGAGCTTCTCTCGCTGTTCCTCGTTCATCTCGTGTGTGCTGAACGCCGCTTCTTCCCACAGCGCGGCGCATTCCCCGTAGAGGGCCGCTGTGTCCTTGCCGCAGAGCTTCGCAACGTGCGGCGTCAGCGAATGGAAAGATGCCCGAATCATGTGGGCATTGTTGACAGATGCGAAGGCGGTCTGGTGTATACCATCGAGGGCAACGTCAACGACGACTGCACCCGGGGACGCTACTATGTAGGCAACACCTGCTTCTTCGGGTACGGCCTGCCGGCATATTAAAATCAGGAGAGCCGGATTCTACGGCTCTCCTGTGTTGTTAGTTGTAGGTTACCAAATCCGACTTTTTTCTATTATGGATAGAATACTTAGAGGAATGATTGGGATTGCCAAATTGTTAGATTGCAGAAATGGAAGAAAAAAGGGAAAATGTATCCGACAAGATACCTGACAAGTTGACAAAACGAGAGGAACAAAAAAATGGAACTGTTAGTACAATTAATTTGTTCAGTTAAACTATCCGTATCCATTCCTTTGGTTTTGTCTGCCGTCGGTTGGCAGGCCTGATATGCACCTTCCATAACCTGCCAAAAGCACCCGTTCAGTAAATCCGCTGGACAGGTGCTTTTTCTTATCCTGCGCATATCGTGCTGAACCTACGATTTTATTAAAGTTGTTTCTCTGCTTCTCCCTTTGTCCGAAACATGATTACAATATGTGCAGACCAAAAAGGAAAGCAGGCGAAATTACCAATGGAACAAAAAAGAATTACCGAAGAAGCGATACAGGCCTTTCGCCAATATCTGATCCGGGACGAAAAGAGCGCGGTCACCGTGGAGAAATACCTCCGGGACATCCGTGCTTTTCAAGCCTTTATCGGAGAAACGCCAGTAGAGAAGGAGCTGGTTATCCATTACAAAAACCATCTGCTGGAAGAAAGCTATGCGGTGCGGTCTATCAATTCCATGCTGGCCAGCGTGAACAGCTTCCTGATTTTTATGGATTGGCCGGACTGCAAGGTGAAATCCCTCAAAGTGCAGCGTCAGGTTTATTGTGCGGAGGGAAAGGAGCTGACAAAGGCAGAGTACGAGCGGCTTTTAAAAGCGGCAGGGAAGAACGAGCAGCTTCGGCTGGTGATGGAGACCATTTGCTCCACCGGCATCCGCGTGTCCGAACTGAAATATTTTACGGCGGAAGCGGTGAGGCGCGGGGAGGTTATTGTGCGCTGCAAGGCCAAGACCCGGACGATCCTGCTTCCCGGCAAGCTGAGACGGCTGCTTCTGGATTATGCCGGAAAACAGAAAATCCGCTCCGGCGTGATCTTTCTCACGGGGCGCGGAAAACCTCTGGATCGGAAAGCCATATGGGCGCAGATGAAAGGGCTGTGCAAAGCCGCCGGGGTAAAGCCGGGCAAGGTCTTTCCCCATAACCTGCGGAAACTCTTTGCCAGAACCTTTTACGGCATCGAAAAGGACATTGCAAAGCTGGCGGATATTTTAGGGCACAGCAGCGTAGATACGACCCGCATCTATATCATGACCTCCGGCACGGAGCACCGCCAGAAGCTCGAACGGTTGGGGCTGGTCGTATAGAAAAAAGCCCGACATAATTCGCATTATGTCCAATTATGTCCAAAGGAGCAGCAGCGGCGGGCGTTCGACACGAAAATGATGTTCCATTTTGGGCGCGCAAAAGCACACCCCCCTTCCACGTTTTTTTGAAAAAACGCCGCAGGGGGTGTCGTTGTGCTACTCGTTTTCGACAATATGTACAGCGGTTAAATTTTTTTTGCTTTTTTGTGAACCTTTTCTGCATCGGAACTTGATTTTTCAAGCGGTAAGTGCTATAAAAAAATCAAGGATTGATGCAAACTTTGTATGTATATGCCATTTGCTCCCGACATAATGCGAATTATGTCTAAATAAGCGGAAGCATTAAGGAATCAGAAAGAAGCTATATGAGCAAATCTCTCAAAAGGGTATGGAATGTGGTCAGCAGCATTCTGGTTGCGCTGGTGGTGATTCTGGCGCTTCTGCTGGTGGGCGCAAGAGTCGCCGGATTGCAGGTGTTCACCGTGCTGTCCGGCTCCATGGAGCCAACCTATCATACAGGCTCGCTGATCTATGTAAAAAAGATAGACCCTTCCGCCATTCAGGAGGGGCAGCCCATCACGTTTATGCTGGATGAAAACACCGTGGCCACGCACCGCGTTGTGGGCATTGTCCCCGACGAGGAAGACCCCACCGTGATCCGCTTCCGCACCAAGGGCGACGCAAACGAAGCAGAAGACGCTCGGCTTGTTCATTATAAAAACGTCATTGGTACGCCGGTTTTCTCCATCCCATATCTGGGCTATGCGACAAATTACATCCAGCACCCGCCCGGAATGTACGTTGCGATTTCCGCAAGCGCGATACTTCTGCTGCTGATGTTCCTCCCCGACATGTTTCCGGATGACCGGGACGAGGAAATAAAGCTCTCCCGGCCCGGCAAAGGCAGACATACGGCAGAATACAAAGCCGCGGCCTCCAAAGCAGCATCGGAGAAAACGATCGGCGAAAACCGGACGGATTAATCTTGCCGCAAAAAGAATTGCAGCAGGCAGACGCTCCCAATGGAAACGTTTTGCCTGTTGAAATAAAACCAACCGCAAATAACCGAGGGAAGGAGGAAAAAGAAAAATGAAACACCGTGCAAACCGCCGCCGCATGAGCAACAAAAAGTTCATTGCGATACTGTCCGTTTTCGTAATGCTGGCATTGACGATGGTGGTCGGCTGTGCTGTAGACGGAACGGTTGCCTGGCTCGTCAGCGAGTCGGAGTCTTCTGTCAGTACATTCACCCTCGGAGACATCAATATCAAATTGACAAAGGCTGAATCGGAGAGTCAGCCGCTCAAAATCATCCCCGGCGTTGATATCAGGAGATCCCTGAAGGTGACGGTCGAGCCCAACTCCGAAGCCTGCTGGCTGTTTGTGAAGGTTGAGGAAACGAACTGGTCGCGCTTCCCGGACGTGAACGGTACGGCGAAGGTTTCCTACTCTGTCGACGTCCAAGACAGCTGGATAGCTCTCAACAACCATCCCGGCGTTTACTATCGCGAAGTCAGCGCGGAGAATGCCAAAACTGGTGTGGAGTACGATGTGAACTGTAATGTCACGGTCAGCCAGATGCTGACCAAGGCAGAAGTTAACAGCATTGCCGCAGGAACCCAGCCCCAGCTGTCGTTCACAGCCTACGCTGTCCAGCGCCTCGGTATTGACGATGCTGCTACCGCATGGGCAGCGGCGAATAACCCCTGAGCATTTCCTTACATGCAGCGCAAAAAATGAAAATAGAAGGAGTAAAGCACATGAAAAAGAAACTCACTGCGCTGTGCCTCTGCGTCGCCCTTTTGGCGGTCGCCGTTGTAGGCGCATCCCTCGCTTATTTCACCGACACGAAGTCTGCCACCAATACGTTTACCGTGGGAAATGTCAAGATCGACCTGATCGAGTCCAGATATCACCGTCAGGGCTCCGGCAGCTCCGGCGATACCTCTATTCCGGCTCCTACCGGGACCGCGAATGGCATGAAGTATGTCTCCGACGGCGCTACGGTTTTCACTGATGAAGAGATCAAGACGGATGCTGCGAACTACCCCGACTACATCGCTGAGCGCGGCAAAAACATGGTTCCCGGCAAGAAAATCGCCAAGTCCCCTTATGTTGTCAACACCGGCAGCAATGACGCTTACATCCGCATCCGCGTCATGATCCCCTCTGATGCGAACCGTGATTATTGGCAGGCTCGCAGCGGCGGCGTGATCGAAAGCCAGTTCTGCACCACCGCCATCACCAGCGGCGAGTTTATGCACAATGACAAAACGACGTACAATCCGTTTATTGACGCCAGCGGCAAGGGCTATATCGATGAAAACGGCGTAGGGTACGACGTTTACACCTTCATCCGCAACGAGCCTCTGGCTCCCGGAGAGATGACCGAATGGAACGTCTGGAACTACATCGGTATTACTTCTGAGGCTACCAGTGCGAACATCCAGAAGGCGATCGATAAAGGCGCTATCCTGGTATCGGGTGACGGCACTATGACTGTAAACGTTCTGGTGCAGGCCGACGCTATCCAGGCTGAGGGCTTTGCGGACGCAAAAGCGGCTTTTGCCGCATTTGACGCGCAGAAGTAATTGCCTTTCGCACGGCATGCGGCTTTTTCGATAAGCCGCGTCAATAAGTTTCCCCCTGCGCACGGGCGCAGAAAAATAGATACATAAAAGGAAGTAAGCAAACGTGAAAAAGAAACTGACTGCGATTTTCCTGTGCGTTGCTCTTGTCGCTATCGCCGTCGTGGGCGCATCTCTCGCGTACTTCACCGACACCGATTCGGCCACCAACACCTTCACCGTCGGCAACGTAAAGATCGACCTGATCGAGTCCAGATACCACCGCGAAGGCAACGACAACTCCGGCGATACCACCATCCCCGATCCCACCAATACTGCAAGCGGTATGAAGTATGTCACTGATGGCCACAAGGCTTTCACTGATGAGGAAATCAAGGCTGATGCTGAAAAATACTCCGAATACATCGGCGAGCGCGGCAAAAACATGGTTCCTGGCCGCAACTTTGCCAAGTGCCCCTATGTGGTCAACACCGGCACAAATGATGCATATATCCGCATCCGTGTGATGGCTCCTCACGATTATGAGGGCAGCTATCGTGGCTTCATCAGCGCTATGTTCTGCTCTTCCGCTACGAGCTCCGGTGAGTTCCAGCATGGGGCAAATGGGGTGAACTGGCCTGTCATTGAAGAGAACGGCTACACCGATGAGGAAGGCTTGAAGTATGATGTCCTTACCTTCACCCGCATTGAGCCTCTGAAGGCCGGCGCTATGACCGAATGGAATGTTATCAACTATGTCGGTATCGGCAAGAACGTAACCAGCGCTGACATCCAGACAGCCGTTGAGAAAGGCTTTATAAAGGTATCTGAGGATGGCACGATGACCGTCAACGTTCTGGTGCAGGCCGACGCTATCCAGGCTGAGGGCTTTGCGGACGCAAAAG
>ERZ773108.1746-NODE-1746-length-20649-cov-15.307808_pt1 | contig 20649 bp, 19 predicted proteins | sample MGYA00580570_ERZ773108 | MGnify/ENA primary metagenome ERZ773108 (study PRJEB29015, sample SAMEA2737840) | human gut metagenome | biome: human gut; feature: human-associated habitat; material: faeces | place: China | collected 2012 ...
AACTCTTTCTGTTGGAGTTACTGTTTCATCTGTACTCCTAACAAGCGTAGAATTTACTCCTAATTCATTAAATCTTCTATTTAAATAATCAGCAAATTTTAAAGTGTATTCCTTTTCAACAAGTCCATTTCCACTAGTTCCAGGATCACTTCCACCATGTGAAGGAACCTGTTAAACCCAAATTTATTATTTCATTTCTATTTTTTCTTGTCTTTTCTGTTCTTTTTCTAATTCTTTTAAACTTTTTTTAGGTGTAGGTAATTTTTCTGGCATTGTTCCGCCATTTTTTGCAATAACTTCTCTAATATTTTTTCCAATATTATAATGTGTTTCATTAGCATCTTTTTCACTAGATATATTATCTCTTTTTAATTTCGATTCAGTTTGAGTTATACGAAAAAGGTTGGCTGCTAATTCTTCGCTTCCCATATTATCTAAAATATCTTCTCTATATCTTAAGCCTTTTCTTTTAGCAATATCATTAGCTGTTTCTCCGTTATATAATCCTTTATAACCTGCATTATGAAATTTATCAAAGTTTTTAACGCCTGCTTTTTTTGCTGCTTGATTTAATGAATAATTCCCTTTTTTAGTTAAACTTCTTTGATAAAACCTTTTTTCTTCTTCTGTTAACATCGAATATTCTTTTTCAGTTAACTCTTGACGTCTTGTTTGAACTGCAAAATATGTTTGACCTAAAGCAACAACTTCTTTTCTCGGATCTGAATTTTGTACAATAAGATAACAAGCATATCTTGATAACTTATAATCTTCAATACTTCTTGATGTTTTAGAACCAATACCTACCATTTTGCCAACCTTGGCAAAATGGTCATTAATTTCTAATTTACTATTATCACAAGAAATTATAGCTCTATTAATTACTTCATTAAATCTACGCCATTGTGCATATTCCAATACATCTTGCAATTCTCTAGCAGACCAATACTCATTACCATACTCATCTATATGTTTAATATTTTCAAATATTGTTTCATTATATTCTTTAATTTTGTTCATCCATAACCTCCTATTTTTCTGTATTTCTCATTTTGTAGAAAAGTCCAAATCATTACTTTATTAAAATTCAAAATTCCATTCTATTTCAATATCTCGTGTTTTTGTAATTTTATCATAATTTCCAATATAAACCTTGTCAATAAATTCATCAATTATTACTTTATTAAGTTCTTTAATGTGTTTGTATTTTTTTAATATTTCATCTGCCTCTTTTTTGTCATCTTTAATTATTTTTAGATTTTCTATTTCAGTATCAATTAACTCTATTCTTTTCATCATATTTTCAATTTCACTAAAATAATCTTTTGACATAAGCTGAAACATATCTTCTTCTATAACACCCTTAACTTTTTCTTCAAAAAGATTTCGATAATAATTTTTATTATTTTCTATTGCTTTTTTAAGATTTTCTTTTTCTTTAATTAATAAATTTATCTTTAATTGATTATCAAAATTATTTTTATCCTTTTGTTGGTAGAGTTCTTTTAAATTGTTTTGATCATAATAATTGCTTAGTAAATCATTAATAGCATTAAGTAAAATAGTTTCTAATTCATCTATTCTAATTGCTTTATTATTATCGCATATGTGATATTTCTTTGCTCCCTTACACTGCAAGTATGCTCTTTTACCACCACTTACATTATATACATTTCTCATAAAAGATTTATCACAACAACTACAATACACTTTTCTACTTAAATAGTGTACTTCGCCACTTTTAATTGGTTTACTATGTGTCCCTAATATTTTCTGCACTTTATTCCATGTTTTCATATCAATTATAGCTTCGTGTGAATTTTCTATTCTACACCAATCCTTTTCAGCCACTTTTTTAAACTTATGAACTTTATAACCCATAGAGGTAATTTTACCTTGTACAAGATTACCTATATAAAATTCATTTCTAAGCATTTGTGCTATTGTATCAGGATTCCATCGAACACTCTTATAATCACAATTAGAACATACAAATTTGCTACCTTTTTGTTTTTTATATACTGATCTCGGTGGAATATTATTGTTATTTAGATACTCACATATTTTATGATAACCGTTTCCATCTGCATACATTTGAAATATTTTTTTAACAACTTCAGCTGCAACTGTGTCAATAACTAACTTGTGTTTATCTTCAGCAAGTTTTTCATAACCGTAAGGAGCAAAACTTCCCATAAATAAACCATCTTCTCGTTTATTTTTTAAAGATTTTTTGATATTTGTTGACAAATCATCTAAATACCATTCATTGATAAGTCCATTTATTTGTCTTGATTTCTTATTAGACTCAATACTTGTATCAGCATTATCAACAATACTTACAAATCGAACTTGCCATTCTATGAACTTATTGTGTAAATATCTTTCAATAACTTCCATATCTCTTGAAAATCTTGATTGACTTTTGCATAAAACTAAATTAATTTTCCCACTTTCACAATCTTTGATAAGTCTTTCAAAGTCAGGTCTATAAGTTCCTGCTCCTGAAAAATCATCATCAGAATAAATATCTACAACATTCCATCCACATTGATTCGCATATTTTAAACACATACTTCTTTGATTTATTATACTATTACTATCATCATTTTTATTTATTTTATCTCTATCTTCATCAGATAATCTACAATATACACCTACCTTTTCTATCATAGCCATTCCTCCAATGTATAAGAACAACTATAAATATTTGTAAATACAAGTATATTATATCTCATATTTAGGATTCTTTAAATGCTAACTCACGATTTTCTAAAGTCATAATAACATTTAACAATTTATTATTAAATATGTTTTTTATTTCTTCATCAGTTTTATTTTCATTTGTCTTAAATTTATATTTTACATTATATACTACCTCCATTTTCTTATTTCCCCCTTTTTTCATATTCTATAATTTAAATCCTCCAATCATAAACATCTCTCCTTTCATTTATAATCTTTCATTAGTTCATTCATTTCTTTTTGTTCTTCTTCATTTAATGGAATCGAAACACATACTTAAGGGTGTTCCATAAAGTAAGGTATTATTTCATTTCTTTTATTATTCTTTTTATATTTATTATTTATATTATGTGTGCAACTACTTGCACCTCTCTTACTGCAATTTTCTTTTTCTTCTTCTGCAACTTTTGTTGGTACCTTTTCTATATTTAGATATATTCTTCGTTTACTATTTTCATATTTAACTATGATATAGCCAAGTTTTTTTAATTTAGACAATGAGTAATTTATTGTTCTTTCTGATGAATTTATATACTCTTTTAGATAATCATTAGAAGCATAACAATACCCTTTATTTAAGGCAAGTGATATGATAAGACTTAAAACATCAATATCAGTTCTTGATAAGTTCTTATCTCTAAATAATATTCGTGGAGTTATGATAAATTCACTAGTCAACTTTAAAATAATTCTTCTCCTCAAATTTAAAATGATATTGGACTTTTTCTGAGCCTATTAAAAATAGGCAAAATTATCCCTGAAACTTTATTTTAAATCCCGTTCCTAGGATTATTTTTATAGAAAAGGTACTAACATAAGTCTATATATCTTACTGTACCATATCTACTAGGAGTTATTTAACAACCTAGTAAATTTATTGTGTACATTCCTGTATCATATTCTTGATATACTAGGTATTTTAATTCTTCTAATATCTCAAGACTTTTTTTCAAACCCTTATTTTTAATTTTTATAGTTTGCTGTATTTCTCCTATATTTATATCTGTGATAATTCTATCGAAACCTTTAGTATAAATATATGAGTAAATATATTTTGTTTCTTTTGGAATTCTTTTATCTTTCCAAATTTTTTGTGGTACTTCTAAATGTTTAATCCTCATTCATTTAATCACTCCTTTCTTTTTGTCTGCTTTTCCCGACAAATACATCTTAACATTGTAATTACTATATTGTCAAGAAAAACCGACATTTTTATTGAAAAAAATTTTTTTATATGCTAAAATAGGAATATCAAAGGACATAAAAGAGGTGTTTTTATGAACAAAGAACAAGAATATGATTTAAAACATATCTTACTTGCTGGTCGTGAAAAGAAAGGATATTCACAAAGAAGACTTGCAAAAATAATTGGAATACATCACTCTTCTTTAAATGATTTAGAAAATGGTAAAATTAAAAAGATAGATGTTGAAGTATTAAGAAAAATTGCCGAAGAACTTGATTTAAGTTTAGAACTACTTATGAAAGCAGCAGGTTATGATCAAGTTACCTATATGTTTAAACAAAATGATAATTCATTAAATAGGAAATCTACAAAAGATTTAAAAAAATTAATAGAAGAATATAGATTATCACAAATGGATCTATTGGATGATTCATATCAAAAAAGAAGTAATGTTAGAGATTGTCGTACTAGATTACATAGTCTTATTATCAAATTAGAAAACTATGATATGTATAAAGATATGTGGACTATTGAAAAAATCACTGAAGAATTAAAAGAAATAAATAAGGAACTTATTAAAAGTGCTGAAAAATATGATTATTCTAAATTGCCTAAGGATAATCCATAAAAAAAGCTATCACGTTTTGTCATCTATGCTGATGAAAGTAGTAGTCTTTTTTACTTTTTATGAAGTCGTAAAACAAATAAAAAGGCAATAACTTTACTTACATTAGTTTGTAATGTTATTGCTTAAATAGGGTTTCAAAAGGATACTCCTTTTGCACACATCGTTATTGGCTTTGCCAATATCGTAGTGTGTTACTATAATGGAATTATAGTCTTACAATTTTTTTGTCAACATATAAAATCTATTTTTAATAATATATACCTAAATTGCTAAAAAAAGAAAATTATGAATGACGTTATAAATATTATAAACTCGCTATAAAAAATGTAGAAATATATTAACTTCTATATTTTTAATTTGATTTTGTCTTATCCAATATCTTTTTATCATCAATTCTTTCAAATAGTAATTTTAAATTTTTTACTTCAATATTACCATTGATTGCTTGTTCTTTCCATTTAAATTCTGGTAAACTTAACATTTTCCTTATAGCATTAGATGTATCTGGCATTATAGGATCAATCAAATTTGCCATATTTGCCATCATATAAACACAGGTATATGTAGTATTATTAAAATCATTAATATTTTCTTTAACTTGAATCCAAGGCTGTTTAGAATCATAATACTTATTTGCCATACTTATGTACTCAACAATAAGATTCAAAGCATTTTTAAACTCGCCTTTTTCAATATAGGAACCTACAAGACGGTAGGTTTTATCTGTTAATATTTTTATTGATTCATCTATTTCACCTTCAACAATTAAACCATCAAATTTTTTCTTCACAAAAGATAAATTTCTATTAATGAAATTCCCTAACATACCAACTAAAAATTTATTGTGACATTGAGCAATATCATCTATAGAACAATTAATATCCTTTACTTCAGGACCATTAAATATAAAATAAAATCTAATTGTATCTTTGGTGAACATATCAAGTAATTCATTTGCAGTTATTAAATTCCCTTTACTTTTACTCATTTTTTCGTTATTTAAATTAACATACGCACTTGATATAATATAATCTGGCAATCTATAATTATTTTTTAACCCTTTAATAATTGCAGGAAATATAGTCGTATGAAACGGAATGTTATCTTTGCCATGAACATAATATGTTATCAAATTTTCATTATCATTAGACATAAATTCATCAAAATTTATATTTCGTGAATCAGCAACTTCTTGTCCAACAGAAAGATAACCCAAAACGGCCTCTATCCATACATAAATTCTCTTGTCATCATAGCCTTCAATTGGAACTTTTACCCCCCAATCTAATTGACGAGTTGCAGCTCTATCAATCAACCCCATATCAATATATTTTTGGGCTTCCCCAAGTGCATTTTTTCTCCATCTATCTTTACTTTCATCAATTAATTTTTGTAAATCTGACTCAAATTTAGGTAGCTCAAAATACAAATGTTTATTGTTTTTCATAATTGTTTTTGAGCCACACGCTTTACAATGTTTATCCATAACTTCTTTACTATCCAATGATGCTGCACAAACCTCACATTGATCTCCAGTGCTCTTTCCACCACAACGTGGACAAATTCCAACAATTTCTCTGTCAGATAAAAATGTATTACAAGATTCGCAAAAATCTTGAGGTTCTTCTTTCTCATATAGAAAACCATTATCATACAATTTTTTAAATTGTTCCTGAACATATTTGTGATGATGATCATCCATTGTATTAGAATATTTATCATATTCAAAGCCTAAATTTTCAAATGTCTTTTTAAATTCTTCATGATAAAACGTTGCAATTTCTTTTGGCGAAATGCCTTCCTTTTTTGCTCTTTCCGTTATTGGTGTACCATGACAGTCTGAACCAGACACATAAATAACATTGTCACCTTTTCCTCTATAATATCTTGCTAAAATATCACCTGGTAATAATGCTGCCAAATGTCCTATATGTAAAAAATAATTTGCATATGGCCATGCACCACCTATAAAAACATCTTTTCTCATACATAATCCTCCTTAACTTGATTTAATATTGTATCATAATTTTTATATTTCATCAATTTCTTCATCATTTTTTAACAATTTTTAACAATTTTTTTTAATTTTATTGACTTTTTTTATTTCTTATAATATATTGGGTGTAGGGATAGTAGCTTAGTGTTTAGAGCACCCACTACATAAGTGGAAGGTCGTTGGTTTAAATCCAGCCTATCCTACCAATATTATAACATAAAGAATTTGATTAACAAATTCTTTTTTTTATGAATTTTATATTATTATCTATATTTACTTCTTTTGTAAAAAATATATTAATTTTCTCAACTAATTCATTAAAATCATTATATGACATTTCACTGCATAAATAATTATATAATTTTTTTGCCTCTAATTCTGATAATTTTTTTATTTTTTTGTATGTTCCTAAATTCCATGAACATGTTTTCTTTTTCCAATTCAAGGAATAAATTAAAAATAATTTTTTTGATATAGTGCAAAGTTCATCAAATTTTTTTTCAAAATCATCAAATTTTGTATTATTATCCATATAAGGAGTTAATAAAAATAATATATTATTTTCATTGTAGTATCTATTTAACATATTAATAATAAACATTGTATAAACTTGATGATTACTTGCAATCATTATTTTATTACTATTATCTATACCATATAGTTGTGACCATATAAATTCTATATCAATATTATATTTATTATTATTCACTAAAATATAGTTCCCTGTATCGCGCTTTTTTGATATTAAAATATCTTGGTCGCTAAATAATTCAACAAAATAATCCATTTCTTTTGATAAAAAACTGGGTATAACATTTACATTTTCTCCAATTTTATTATATTTCAAAACAAGAGCTTTTCTTTTTTTACAAATTACTTTTGAATTACAAAAATCGCAATACAAATTGTCTCCTTTTTTTGAATAAAGCTTACCATCACCATAGCATAAACCATTTTCAATAAATTCAACTTTCCCACAATCACAAGAAAATATGTTTACTTCTTTTTCATTAATTATATTACTTTTTATCAATTTTTTTAACACTAATAATAATTCATCAGTATGTTTTTTATCTTCATAATAGCAATCATATTTTATATTCGTTTTTTTTAGGTCATTCAAATAAACACCTACATTTTCTTGCGTAGAAATATATGAATGAAGAGTATTAAGCGTTATCATTTTTTTAGAATTAGTTTTTTTACCTATAATTTCCATTATAATTGGAGCAATTAACAATCCAATATTTGTTTTAGATTGTGGTTTTGCAGGTAAAGACATCGTTACAAGATTTTTATTCATATTAACCCTCTCATTTCTTTATTTTCATTCAAAGCACATATAACATTAAATTTTTAAACAAAACTAGCATATTCCATATTATATTTTTAACATTACAATTTCAATTTTAGCATCCATTTGCTAAATCTTTTAGAATTATTAAAATATCAATAATTGTATCATACAATAGATTTAAACACATTGGTAAATTCATGTATATATTATAACCATAAATATCTTTAAAACCATTTATAATTCTATCCATTTTCTCATCAGTATGACTACTTAAACTAGTATTTAACTTATAAAAACCGTGTTCTATTTTATTTAATTCAAAAATATATTTATAATAAGCTTTTTTAAACTTTTTTATCATATTTTTGGGAATTCCAACGTTTTCAAATTTTTCGAAGCCCATATCTATATTTATTAATTCAATATCTAAATTATTTGATTTTTTTAATTCTAATCTTCTTTCCAAAGCAAATAAACTATATACAACATTAGATATATTAGTTTTATATGTTTTTTTAAAATCTTTTACATAAATCAAATTCTTTTTTAAAGATTCTTTTTGGTAAATTATATCATCTATTAACTTTTCGATTAACAAATGTATATAATACTCATATGCTTTATTGTTAATAATCTTTTTATCGGTTTTCTTTAACTTATTACGAATTTTATCATCGGTATTAGAATAAACAATTTCATAATTATAAACAAATTCTTTTAAACAATTTATTCTATTTTCTGATTCAATATAACTAGAAATATCAGTACTAGATCTAGGCATATTGATATTTTCATACATAATATCATAGCAATTATTTCTACATGTACTTATTATCATATCTCCAGAATTAAATACAACAGAATAATATTTTGATTTTGTTAATTTTTTATTATTTGTTAAAATTAAATAACCCATCGGATGAATTCTATCCCTATATTTTATATTAAATATATTACTTAACATAAATGCTATAATATCTTCAATCGGCAAATATTTTTCTATGTTTTTATTTGGATACATAAAGTTTAAATCAATATCACTATAAATGCTCTGGCTATTTCTTGAATATGAACCATTTAAATAAACAGTCATTTTGTTTTCTTTCAATTGTCCAAAAAAATTAACTAACTCACTTATTAAAGAAAATAATTCATCTTTTCTATTTTTTAATATATTACAATATGTATCTATTGTAGAATTTTTTGTTATAGATTTACTTATTATTTCAACTAAATCATTATTAATTTCATTTATTTTTGGATTATATTTAATAAAATTGGTAACATAAAAATTTTTACATTGTTCAAAATTAGGTTTATCATATGTATATTTATTTATATTAAATGGAATAAAATCTTCTTTTAACATTGAATAAACTAATATACAATCATTTCCTCCATTAATTTTTTTTATGTAATGATCTTCTTTTGTTTTATACTTCATTCCACATTTTTCAACAATCTTTATCGAAGCAATGTTTCTAGATTGTACTTTACAAACTATTTCATTAAAACAAGCATAATTAAACAAATAGTTCATAACATATTGTACACATGTTGTGGCATATCCCTTAGACCACCAATTTTTTCCTAAACAACATCTTAACTCACATTGCATATTTTTTTTATCTATTTCAACAACAAATATGATACCAATTAATTCCTTATTCTTAATTGTTTCAATTCCCCATGTATAACAAAATTTTTCATTATAATCATTTAACAATTTATGTAAAATTCTTTTTGTATCATCTATTGATTTACTATAATTCCACCCAACGCATTTTGTCACATTCTCATTAGAAAAGCAATTTTTATGCAACATATTTAAATCACTTTTAACTAATTTTCTTAAATATATATCATTTCCTAGCATATTATTCGTATGTGAATATTTTTTATTTAACAATTATATCACCACCTTCTATGTTTGTTACACTTTTTATATCATTCGATTTAATACAAGTTATTTTAACTAAGCTATTAGTAAAATTTTTTATTCTCATATAATAGAATACCATAATTAAATATTTTTAAACTTCCTATATTAATACTTTTTTATATTCATATCTGATTTTTTAATGTTAATTTCACTTATTAAATTCTTTTATCTTCCTTTTAGCCTTTGTTGTTTGTACTTTATCTATCCATTCTTCTCTAGGGCCATATGATAATATATCTGTAATTATTCTTACTCTATCTTTATTATGAAGAACATAATCTGCATCTACAGTTTTATCATTTACAACTGCAGATACCATTGTATTTCCTAATTCCGAATGAATTTTATATGCAAAATCTATTGCAGTAGAACCTTTTGGGAGTTCAATAATATCTCCTCTTGTTGTGTATACATATATTTTATCTGCAAAGAGTTCTTCTTTAACCTGTCTTACAAAATCTTGATTATCTCCAAATACTTTATTTATTTCAATTAAGCTTTTAAAGAATTGATATTTATTTTTTAAATCTTCTTGCATAACATCTCTTGCATTACCTTTTTCTATATCCCAATATGCAGTAAGTCCAAAAGATGCTACTTTATCCATATCAAAAGTTCTTATTTGAGTTTGTACGAGTCTATCATCTTCTCCAAAAACTGTTGTATGAATACTTCTATACATATTTGTTTTTGGATTATAGATATAATCTTTAAACTTATCATTTATAGGATGATATTTAGAATGAATTAATCCAAGTGTTTGGTAACAATTAGCTATATCATCTACCATTATTTTTAAAGCTAATAAATCATGTACATCTGATATTTTATGTCCTTGTTCTAGTCTTTTATAAATTCCATAAATGTTTTTTGTTCTAATTTTTATCTCATGAGGTACTTCTTTATCACTTAATATTTTATTTATTGTTTTAAACATTTCTTGTAGGCATTTTTTACTATCATCCTCTATTCTTAGTTTTATATCTTCTATTCTTTTATATTTATCTGGATATAAATATCTAAGTGATAAATCCTCTAATTCACTTTTTATTCTATATGCCCCTATGTAATATGCTAGTGGTACAAATATATCCATTGTTTCCATAGAATTTTCTTTTTGTTTAAACTCTGATTTAAAACTTAATGTTCTCATATTATGTAATCTATCCGCAAGTTTAATTATTATAATTCTAACATCTTCTGTTATTCCCGTAATAATTTTCCTAGTATTAGCCATATTTTGATCTTGCTTTGATGAAAAATTAAGTTTACTTATCTTTGTAACACCATCAACCAAATTAGCAACTTCTTTATTAAAATCTTCTGCAATTGCTTCTTTTGTAATATTAGTATCTTCTAAAGTATCATGCAAAAGACCAGCACATATTGTGTCTGTATCAGCATGCATTTCAGATAGTATGTAAGCAACATTTAATGGATGACTAATATATGGTTCACCACTTTGTCTATATTGACCTTTATGTAATTCTTCTGCATAATGATATGCTTTTTCTATAGTAGCAAGACCCTCTTTATTATATTCTCCCACATTTTCAAGTAAATCCTTTAAAGTTAATTCGTTCATAATTTCACCTCCATATAACAAAAAAACGGCATTTTGATATCATCACAAAACAACCGTTCAACAATTTAAAGAAGATTTAGAGCATAATAAACATATATTAAATAATTTAATAGATTTAATATTTTCAATTAAACAACATATTTTCAATACATATTTAGAACTCATATGTTTCTCCCTTTTTTTAATTTTCATCTAATATATAACTTTTGCCATATTTTGTCAATATATTCTCTTAAAATTGTTTCAAATTGTATTAAATTGGTTTGAAATGTTTAGAGCTTTTTAATCATAAAAATAATTCTAATAATGATTAAAACAAAAATATTAAAAAAATTAAAATTATTCATATAATTTTTCTAATAAATTTATTTCTTTATTTAGTTCTATATGTAAATTATTAATTTTTTCATAGTATTCATTAAACTTGTTATTATAGTTAATTAATTTTTTTCTTTGAAAAAATAATGGTCTATTTTCATTTAACTGATTAATTAACGTTTGATAAAAGTCAATTTTATTATTTATCATATTCAACTTTATATTTGAATTTTCGATTGCAAATTTAATATTTAGTTCTAATAATGATTTAAATAATTCATCATTATTCTTTTGTTTTTCCATTTTACACCTCCATATTAACACTTACTTCGTATCTAATTATAGCATATTTTTAACGAATATACTTCGGTTTTTTAGTTAAAACTATTTTTAATGGGACAATTAAATTGGTGATAGCTATGTTTGATAATAATTTACGATGTGCTAGAGAAGAATTAGAAATGACACAATCTGAACTAGGATATATTTTTGGAGTATCAGATGCTGCAGTTAGATCATGGGAAACTGCACATGATTCAATACCACTATTAAAATTAATTAAATTTTGTGATATGTATGATTTTTCATTAGATTTTGTTTGTGGTTTAGTTAGGAAAAACATAAAATATGGTCATTTTAAAACTGACAAAGTTAAAATTAGTAAAAAATTAAAAGAGTTAAGAAAAAGTTTAAATATATCACAACAGCAATTATCTGATGATTGTAAAATATCTCAAACAACCTATAGTGGTTATGAAACAGGTCATTATCTAATTAATACCACTAATCTTTATTACATTTGTAAAACTTATAACATTTCAATGGATTGGATTGTTGGAAGGACTAATAACAAAAAAATAGTCAATAAAAAAAGTGGGAATATGTGAAAAATTAACACATATCTCACTTTTTTTTACAATGTTAAATCATAATTACCTTTTTCTTTTTCATTAGACTTTTTACTAGCTTTTAAATAACTAGGTGCACCTACATAATCAAATAATTCATCTTGTTTAGTTGTTCCTCTTGATATTTTAATAACATCATTCATATCAAAGTCTTGATTATTATAATAATCTTTAATTTCAGTTGTAGTAGCTTCTTTTGTAGGTTCATTACCAATTTGTAGTAATTTTCTAAAAAAATCTTTTATTGCCTCTAAAATAGTTTTTAAATAGTCTTTTAGGTGATTATTTTCTTTTGTTAAATTTTGGTTCCTTGTTGTAAGAGCTTTTACTTCTCGCTTCAAATTATTGTTTTCTTTTTCTAATGTTTGATGACTTTTACTAAAAGTATTTACTTCATTAAATAATTGTTCTATTTTAGGTTTAAATTCCATAACCTTTCTAGTTTCTTTTATTACATTTTGCATACTTTCAAAAGTATCTTTTCTAACTTTTACATAGTCTTTATCTATTAAAGTATTTTTAGTGGTTTTCATTTTTTCTTCAAAGTCATTCATAGCATTATCAAGATTCTTATTAATAGTGATTACTTTATCTTCATAATATCTAGTAGTTTTCTTAAATTCTTTAATTTTAATGTGTTTTCTATCACTACCTTTAATGCCTCGTTCTAATTCAAAACCATTTTCTCTTAATCTTAAATTATAAATATCTTGTAATTTTGATAAATGAATATTATCTTTAATATATTGATTTTTAGAAATGGTATATCTTTCTGTATTTGTTCTTTTATCTAATTTTTTAACAAGTGGTACAACTACACAATGAATATGAGGTGTTAATTCATCCATATGCAACGTTGCATGTAATATTTGTTCTTTCTTATAACCCAAATCATTGTAAACAAAATTCATACAAGTATTAGCCCATCTCATTATTTCTTCCTTACTCATGTTATCAAAAAATTTATGTGTTGCAGTAAACATTAATTCATCTGCTACAACACTTCTTGATTTATTTAACATTTCAGTAAAAGTCTTTTTTCTATCATCTCGTTCAGTTTTCATTCGTTCATTATGTTCTTTTTCATAATCTTTTACAAGCAATTTAAAACCCTTAACATATTTATCTGCTAATGGTACTAGTTCTACATTATTTTTAGTTAATTCTAATTTAATATTAGGATTACTTTTATAAGCCTTTTTCTCTCGCTTATTATGTGATCCTATTTGTGCTAAATCGTTTATAGTCATTATTGGCTGACTTCTAAATATTCCATAATTCATTATCATTCCTCTCTTTCTTTAAATTTAGGCATAATAAAAGACACTTTATTATTAAAGTATCTTTTTGAAATTTCATTTTTTGGGGCTTATTCTTTTTACTCTTGAAGATATAAATCTATTTTGTTTAACAAACGAAAAAGCAAAAAGTATTGCCAGTAATGTAAGTGTTACTAAAATTAAAATATCTTTATTAATTAACCTTGTAATTTCAAACATCACTATTATTTTTAAAGCTAATTCAATTAACATTAAAGTACATAAACTTCTATACATATTACAATCTTGATTTAAAATTTCTAGTTTATCATCTTTTTTATTTGCTTCTATATATTTATCATAAGGTTCTTTTCTTAGTTTCCATATTTTAACTATTATCTTCTCAATTACTAATGAGGATATTCTACTAATTATTGTGCCTATAAAATATGCTTCAAAAAATGAATATATTAAACTATCTATAATTAAACTTTTCCCCATTATTTGACCACTAATAATTAGAAATAAATAACCTGGCACTAAATTGTTAAATATGTGATAACTACTAATTTTATCTATTATTTTATCCATTTTAATTAAATCCTTTCAAACGAATAGTTAATCTTTTTCTTTACTGAAATATAAGGGCAATTATATAGATTAAGTTCAGAATTAGTTATTTCAAAATCAAAACCATATTCTCTTCCGTTTAATTTTTCAGTTGTAGTATCAGTAAAAAACATATCTTTATTAGGAAATTTAATTTTTTTTACTAATCCTTGATAACAAGTAATCATCACTATATCATGCTCTTTTGGTTCTTGATTCATTAAGTAATCATAAACTTGGTTATTGTGTCCATTTATAAATACCACATTACCATAATTTTCTGGAATTGACCTTAATTCAACATAATTATCAAAGTAAAAAGGGATTGTATAAATCTTAAAAACATCATATAGATATTCTTGTCTTGATTTTATTTCTTCAAAAGATATTTTTTTTCTTAAAAGAATATATCTCATAGCAATTTAAGGTTCCCTTTCTCTCTGCTTTAAATGAATTTTGATTTATACTAAAAGCACCATCTTTAGTGTTCATAATATGATGTCCTTTAACTTCTAAATTTTCAGAGCCACCATTAATATCAGCACCTTTATTATCAGAGACAATATATAATACATCATTTCTTTTTTCGTTTTTTTCAAATACTTTCTGAGCCATATCATTGTTTCCATGATGAGGTAATTGAATAGCATCATAATTTATAGTTTTATCATCAAAGGCGGCAAAGTTAGCATCACCAGTTAATAATAACTTTTGTCCGTTAAAATTCACTTCTAATTGAACACTTATAGCATTCATTATTGTACTGTTATCTATATTATTACTTTCATTTGGAGTAAATTGTTTAGCAACAGCATCAATAAAGTATTCCGTTGCAGGTCCTACAATCTTTAAATTGTCAGATAAATTATTATCGTCATCTAAAGCATCCTTTAAATTTTGTCCCGATAAAGAATAAATGTTACTATACATATCTTTAATATGTTGTGTTAGAGAATCTCTAGTAACTCGATTATCATCTATTTTATCAAAGATTGCATCTTTATATTTTAGCAACAATAATGTTGTAATAGAATTAACTACACCATTATCAACTAATTTTGGTATTCCATCAAAATGATCACTATCATTATGCGATAAAACTAAATTAACTTTATCTATATTTCTTTCCTCTAAATAGTGTAATACCTGATCTGCCAATTCTTCAGAACCACAGTCGTACACTGTAACACTACCATTATCATTAATAATAAAGCAGTCACCATAATCAACATTATCTTTTTGCTCTTTGGGAGCGAGAACTTTTATTTCTAAATTCATAATATATTTTTCCTCCTCTTTTTAAAAATAAAATTAGAGGTAGATACTAACTTCATTAAACTAATTCAAAATAAAACATACTTTACCTCCCTTCCTGTTGAAGAAAAGTGTAAAATATGTCAACTACTAATTTTTATGTTTGACTTTTTATCAAAAAATGTGTAATATTATAGTAGGAATTGATTTCATATTTTCCAATCAGTTCTTCAAACATTTCGTTATTGTTTGACTTAATTCGTTGGTAGTTAGTATCTACCGATAAGGAAATATGCTTATTGCCTGAGCATATTTTTTTCATGTCTAGATTGACATATATCCTTATAAACAAAATATATCATAAAATCACATAATTAGCAATAGAAATATGACAGTGCTAACTATTTTTTCACAAAAAAAGATACTTTCCTATCAAAGTACCTTAATTTCTTGTATTTACTTATCTTTATAGCTATTCTTCTCGTTTTTGGATTTATCCTATTCCACCATGTCCTGCATCTACAACAATCTTCACATTATTATTCATAAAATCTCTCCTCAAATTATTTTATGATAAATACCCAAATGTGTTATTGTTTTTAACTTAAATATAAATTTTTTAGATAGATAAACTATTACAATAATATATAATAACTCCTACCAAAATCTATAATATTAAAAACATATTTAATTGCCTTTAATTTTAATAAATTTTTTCCAGTTTTCTAACTCATTAATTATCATAAATAAGTTAACTTATTTAACTTTACTATCCTCTGTTAAAAGTTTGAAATAACTACCTTTCTTATTAATTAATTCTTTATGGGTTCCTTGCTCAACAATTTTACCCTTATCAAGATATAAAATTTGAGAACATTCTTTAATTGTAGATAATCTATGTGCAATTATAAATGAAATTTTATTTTTAGTTATTTCATCTATAGCATTTCTAATTAACATTTCAGATTTATAACTTAACGATGCCGTTGCTTCATCCAAAATTATTATTTCGGGATCTTCTACCATTACTCTAGCAAAATTTAATAATTGCTTTTCTCCTGTTGATAACAAATCAGTATCAGAAGTAATAAATGTGTCATATCCATTTTCTAAATTTATTATTTTGTCATGTATTTTCAGTTTCTTACAAATATTAATTATTTCTTCTCTACTTACATCATTATTAACATAATTTATATTATCTAATATTGTTCCATCAAAAATAACAACATTTTGCATTATGTAACCTATTTTAGATCTTAAACTTTCTAAACTATAGTTTTTATAATTCTTTTCATTAATTAGAATCTCTCCACTACTTAAATCATAAAACCTACATATTAAATTTACTAGACTTGTTTTACCACACCCAGTTTTTCCTATTAATGCAATCTTGTCTCCTTTATTAGCTTCAATATTAATTTTTGTTAAAATCTTATTTTTATTGTCATAACTAAAGTCAACATTATTAAACTTTATTTTTTTTATAGCATCTATTTCTTCTCCTATTTTAATATTTTCTTCTTCTCTGTTTAATAAATCCATTATTTTGTTATAGGATATTCTACCCAAATTTCTAATCTGAAATCCTTCTATGACCCATTTAGCATATGTCTCTGGACTTGAAATATATCTTACTAAAACTGTAAGTGCCCCATAAGAAATTAAACCATTTACTACTCCAATACTACCATAGCATACATTAAATACAATAATAAATGAAATAATAAATTCATATAAATATGTATAAGTTCTAATATTTTTTTCTAATTTATTTGTAACATCATTATATTCTTTAATTAATTCAGACAATTCTTTCATTCTTTGGCTTTCAATTAATAAAGTCTTTATAGTTGAAAATCCATATATTTGATCATTAGACCAATTCAATATTTTAGCATTAATTTTTCTTTTCAATTTTGTATATTCAATAGATTTTTTATTAAATACATATGTAATTATAAAACCTAAAATATAAATAGAAAGTGCCACAATCATTATTGGAACATTTAAATACATTAATATAAAAATTGTTCCTAAAAGTCTTACAATACCACCACAGTAAGAGCGTACTACTCCATTACTATAGAATCTTGCCATTTCTTTTGTATCATTTAATATATTTTCCAAAACTTCTCCTGTTTTAATTTGATCAAGTTCACTTTCTTTTAAATCTTGGATTTTAAAATATATTTTTTCTCTATAATCTGCTTCCAATTCCTTTATAAAAGATTCACTATTTATATCTTCAAAAAAAGTAGTAATCGCCCTGAAAATATTTACACAAAAATATATAATAGATAATATTATTATTAGTTTTATATTTTTACTTGGAATTGCATATTCAACCATTACAATAGTAAAACTTATAAAAATAACCACCATTATACTAGTTAGGAACCATCCAATAGCAGTATTTCTTGCTTGCTTTTTGTAATTATTATAAATACTTTTTAACATATTAATCCTCCTCTAATATAACGTTATCATCTACATCAATAAGCTTACTATAATTTGGATTTTTAAGTAAATTTGAATGAGTATCATAAATAACATTGTTATTATCAATAAATAATACATGGCTACATTTTTCTACTACATTTCTATCATGTGAAATAATAATTGTTCCTTTATTCATTTCAATTAAATTGTTTAATATTTCTAATTTAGTAGCGTTATCCAATTTTGATAAAGAATCATCAAAAATAATATATTCAGTATTCATTGCTAATGTACGAGCTATGGCAATTCTTTGTTTTTGACCTCCTGAAATATTACTTCCATTATTTTCAAGAATATGATTATATTTATCATCAAATTCTTCAATATCTTTTTCTAAACAAGATATTTTACACAATCTAGTAATATCATCATCTGTCAAATTTTTATTTGTTACATTAATATTATTTTTTATTGAATCATTAAAGATATAAGTATCTTGTAATACAATTCCTACATATTTTCTAATAGACTTTTGATTAACTTCTTTAATATTTGTATTACCGATATAAATATTTCCAGTATAATTATAAAAACCTAATAAAGTTTTAGCAATCAAAGTTTTTCCACTACCATTATCCCCTATAATTGCAATATTCTCATTCCTCTTTAATTCAAAATTTAAATCTTTAAGATAAATTTTGTTATTAATAATAATTGAAACATCTTCAAAAACAATATTTCCATCCAGCATTTTTAATTTTTTACTATTATCTTCTTCAATAACATTCATCAAGCTATTTAATTTTTTATAAGCTACCAAAAAATTATTTAAATTTTGCAATTTTACTACTGAATTATAAATATAAGTAGTTATTTGTGTTGAATAAGTAATCAATAACATAACACCAACTAATGTTAAATCTCCTTTAACTACTAGAATCCCACCAACAAGTAAAATAAATGGTTCTTTAAAATTTCTTAATGTATGTGTAGTAATACCATATATTACATTAATTTTTGCTAATTTTATATCATTTATCTTATATTGATCATTATCCTTTTTAAATTCTAATTTCTCATCATCTTGTCTATTAAAAGCTTTTAACATTTTAGAATTTATAATTGAATTAGTTGTTTTTTTTATTACAATTTCATTTTTATCAACAATGTCTTCGACTAATGGTTTAGAAATTTTAAAATACCATAATGATAATAATATAATTAATAAGCATATTACAAATATAAATACTCCAATTAAAGAACTTAGTTTTAATATTTCATTAATTGAAAATCCAATTATAAAAAGTGTATCTAAAAATAGACTAATTATAGAATTAAAAAAATCTGAATAAACTTCAGCATCATTATTAACTCTTTGAGTAATATCTGATTTTTTTATTTTACTGTAATTTAAATATTCAATATTTGGAATATGGTTTAAAACTGATTGTTTAATATTTTCATTTATCTTTAAATTATATATTGTTCCTGTTTTACCTTTTATATATGAAACAAAAAAAATACATGCATTAATTAAAATTAAAAAAATTGTTAATACTAATATTTTTGATTGCCACGAATCCTTATAGAAAAAACAAGATATATAGCTAGGAATTACACTTTCATTTTTATATATTACACCATCAAGAGCATATTCTACAAATTTTGGTATAATTACAACTAATTTAGAATAAATAATACTTAATACAATTACAAGTATTATATAAACAAAAGTACCCTTTAGACTTATTTTTAGAAAATTTTGCTTTTTCACTATACATCACCACTATATATAATTATACAACAAAAAAAAACATTTTTTTAGTACATAACTTAATAATTCTGATAGAAATGTTATAAACATAAATTAAAATTAGCATCCTTATTCTCTTAATAAATACCCAAATGTGTTATTGTTTATTTTATTTTAAATGAAAAATCAGACTTATTTAAAAGATAAGAAGATGATTACTAATGAATAAAGAAAATGACCTAAGATATAGAATTATCGCAAGAAACTTGAAAACAAATGATACAATATCATTAAATTTATAAAAACTTATCAATAAAAAAAGACTAGTTATTTTTCAAACTAATCTCCTCATCAAATTACTATTTTATACTTTTTCAGTTTACAGATAAACATGCATGATCAATTGTACCGGTAATAAGACTACTTACTTTAGCAACAATTAGTTCAGGATTTTCATGCATTCCATTATCTATCCAATTTAAAACTATAGAAACAAAAGAATATTTATAAAAATCTGTTATAAATTTTTTATCTTCTTCTCGCAAGTTTTTACCTTTAGATTTTTCAACTATTTCATTATATATTATAGGATACACTAATCTATACAAATTACTTCTTAATACTTCTACAGAAACAGAATTGTAAATATTATTTATAAAAATTTTTTCTTGTTCCATTATTTTAAAAATAAGTAAAAATTTATCTTCCCATTTTTCACATTCATCTT
>ERZ773108.1750-NODE-1750-length-20586-cov-3.132288_pt1 | contig 20586 bp, 17 predicted proteins | sample MGYA00580570_ERZ773108 | MGnify/ENA primary metagenome ERZ773108 (study PRJEB29015, sample SAMEA2737840) | human gut metagenome | biome: human gut; feature: human-associated habitat; material: faeces | place: China | collected 2012 ...
CAAACACAACTTATTATGTTACGTTTGAGGTGGAGAGTGGAGATCGCATGGAAATCAGAATTGGCGACCTCGCCAAGCGCTCTGGGTGCGAGGTCGTGACCATCCGCTACTACGAGAAGGAAGGGCTACTGCCAAAGCCAGCGCGAAGCGGTGGCAACTTTCGGTTGTACGGTGAGGCGCACATTGAGCGCTTGCAATTCATCCGTCATTGCCGTTCGCTCGACATGACGTTGAGCGAGATTCGCGCATTGCTGGGTCTGCGAGACAACCCGATGCAGGACTGTGGGGAGGTCATCACGCTGCTGGAGGCCCATATTCAACAGGTGGAAATGCGTGTGTCCGCGCTGTTGCAGTTAAAACGGCACTTGGTTGATTTGCGCGAGAAGTGTTCTGGCTCTCGATCTGTAGAGGCGTGCGGCATTTTGCAAGGGTTGGGCAATTGCCATGGTGAAAGTGCCACGAACAGTCAAACATCTGGGTAAGTAAGGGCTTAGCGTGCTTTATTTTCCGTTTTCTGAGGCGACCCCATCATGGCAATAAAGGATACAAGGATCTTTTTCATGGTTGGGTCTCCGGTGTTTTCATACCCGAACAATCAATGCTTATAACAGAGAAAGCATTTGATCTCAGGGCTGGTTGATCATCACGCCAGGAACCGGGCGATTGAATTATCACGCTGTCCTGATTTATGGCTGATTATAAAAAACCGCCTCTGTTTATCGCGTGACTGAACGATGACATTTTTGTCACCTTCCGGGTTTCTCCTGAATAACGGTATTAATCCATTAACAGACGCACACTGAACACAATTTCCCGCCCCTGCTGTTCTGCTGACAGCTCGCCGCCGTGAGCATGAATGATCGACCTTGTAATTGATAATCCCAGCCCCGCGCCTTCCGTGTTGTAGAACCTTGATGAGTCTGCGCGATAGAACCGGTCAAACAAACGTTCCAGATTAGCGGGAACCTGGCCGGACATCGTATTCGTAATCATCACGTTCACACAGTCACTGTCACGCTCAATGTGTATCGCTGTACAGGTGTTATCGGGAGAATACTTGATTGCATTGGAAAGCAGGTTACTGAAAGCACGTCGGAGCATATCGCTGTCTCCGGCAACAACGCCCTCTCCTTCAACCGTGATTGTCTTTCCTGTTTCGTCTGCCAGGGGCTCGAACAACTCACGTAATTCATTCAGTTCGGCTGCCAGATCCACATCATGTTTATCCAGCCGCAGCAGACCATGCTCTGAACGTGCCAGAAAAAGCATGTCACTGGTCATTCGTGACAACCTTTTCAGTTCTTCCAGGTTAGCGAATAAAATTTCGCGGTAATGCGAAACATCCCTTTCCTTAGCCAGTGCAAACTGCGTCTGCATCATCAGATTACTGACTGGTGTGCGCAGCTCATGCGCGATGTCAGACGAGAAATCTGACAGTTTCCGGAATGCCCCCTCCAGGCGATCAAACATATTATTGAACTCCTGCATGGTCTCAGAGATTTCCGGCGGAGCCAGATCGGGATTTAGACGCTGATCCAGGCTGTGTACGGTCATGGAGGAAGCCAGACTGGTCATTTCCCGTAGCGGTTTCAGACCAATACGTGTGGTCAGCCAGCCCAGAAAAACAGAAATAAAGACCAGACCGATATTGAACCAGAACAGCCAGGTACTGAGTTTGTCCATAAACAGGGTGTGATACCCAGTATCCGTGGCAACCGTAATGATGACATGTTTGCTTTTACCCTGTTCCGGCGTCACGGCAACCCGCCGCGAGATACTGCGGTACACGGGGTTATTTTCTTCCGTCTGGATCATATAGTCGAGAATATCACCCGACTTATTAAGCAGGACCGCTGGAACAACAGAATTTTTGGCATAGAGTTCAACAATTTTTTCATTTTCCATGTTTTTTATAGAAATGAATAAGCCATTGTGCCCCACCATCGCATCGTTTATTTTTTCTGATAATGACTTAATATCCGTTTTGTTCCTGAACGTCTCTGTTTTAAGAAACTCTTCGGTGAGCTGAAGTTTACCTGTCAGAAAATCGCGGTCCTGATTATCGAAATAGCCATTCAGGGTGCTAATCAGGATAAAACTTGATAACCACCATACCGTAAGCATCACCGCAGAAAAAATCAGGCTCAGGCGTGTGGTCAGGGAAATTTTGAACCTCACTCTTCTCTGATCTCCAGGACATATCCGGCACCGCGAACGGTATGGATCAGTTTTGGCTCAAAGTCATCATCAATTTTACTTCTCAGACGTCTCACGGCGACATCAATCACATTCGTATCACTGTCAAAATTCATGTTCCAGACCAGGGACGAGATAAGACTCCTGGGTAACACTTCTCCGGTGCGTTGCAGCAGCAACTCAAGCAGAACGTATTCTTTACCGGTGAGATGGATCTTCTTCCCCGAACGGATCACGGTCCGGCGCACCATATCAACGGTCATATCGGCGATGGTGCAGACTGTTGCGGCCTGCGAGCGTGCCCGGCGCAGTAGGGTTCTTACACGTGCAACCAGCTCCGTAAAATCAAAGGGCTTAATCAGGTAGTCATCTGCGCCAAGCTCCAGTCCTTTCACTTTGTCCCGCACGTTGTCCTTTGCGGTTAAAAACAGGACCGGTTCTTCGTGCCCGGACTCCCTCAGTGCGCTGATGATTTGCCACCCGTCGAGGAAAGGCAGCATCACGTCCAGTATTATCAAATCATACTGTCCCTTCGACGCGGCCCCGAGACCATCGCGGCCATTATTAAAGAGATCGGCCTGATAGCCTTCCTCAACCAGTCCCTGCTGCAGGTAACGACCTGTTTTTTGTTCGTCTTCAACGATTAAAATACGCTGCATGGTCAACTCGCTGATATGAAAGTAAAAATCTCACGCATGAGCTTTGGCTGTCCCCTAGCTGATCTGAGACGGAGCAAGCATTCCAAGCCACGCTACGGCGCCCAGAATGATAATCGCAACAACGAATTCTGTCAGGATGCTGTTTCGCATCAGGGCAACGCTGCGATCATAATTCCCTTCCCTGACCATAACTTCAAGCCGGGGACCCAGGTGAAACCGGTTTGCTGCAGCCAGAAGAAGCATCAGAACAAACAGAGCCGTCTTGGCAAGCAATATCCTCCCCCAGGAACTGTTGAATAAGGGAGTTAAGTTACCCTCAGCAATATACAGATAGTTGACCAGCGCACTCAGGATCAGGGCTACAACAATCACCGTTCCTGCCGTGGCAAATTTTGCCAGGGAGTCAGATATCACAATGACGCTCTGTGCATTATGCTCGTTTCTGCGCATCAGCAGGATAGCAAATGCAACCAGAGCACCTGTCCAGGCACCTGCAGCGCCGAGATGGGTCAGATCGCTCAGTAAATGGAGATAGTAATGCAGACCGTCATGCATAACGGCGTGTCCTCCCCAGGCAAGTGTAGCCAGCGCCACGCCCCCACTCATCGTCATCAGCAGGCAGGACAATACTCTCTTATTAGTGTAAAGGAACAAAGCACCGAGTGTGGTAAACAGGGCACAGAGCCTGACAATCCAGCTAATACCCACATCAGTTTCTTCTATCACCATCTCGATAACATGGATGGATAATTCTCTGAGGTCAGTTACTCCACTCATGGCATTAGATACCAGGAGCATATTAATGCCAGTAAGAATGATGCCTGTAACAACAGCAAAGGTTATAAACGACCTGAAATTAGTCAGGTTATAGGTTTCATGTCTGACACCGCTTATTCCATATATCTGAAAAAATGGCAATCCAAATATTACCATCAAATCCAGATAAAGAAGAAAACGAATAACAATCATAATCAGGTCGTTCATAATATTACTTCACTGTAAAGGTGTAATTACCGGTAATAGGGTGCGTATCTGAAGAAACCGCGCGCCAGTCAACACGATAAGTGCCAGCGGGTAAAGGCTCTCGCGGAATAATGACCATCGATTTAGGGTCAGCGCCTGGCGCCACTTTTGCCGCGACCGGCATCGGAGAATGTGATGACATGCCTTTCATACCCGTCATCGTTAATTTTGCACCTGAGAATTTCACGGTCAGATTTTCCGAGAAATTAAGCTGAATCTTTTCCGGGGCCGCTACGGCTGAATCAGCCTGTGGCACAGAGCTTTTTAATTCCGGATGGGCCATAGCAGAGAAAGCAACGCCCATAACGAGGCCACCTGTAAGAATGGCTTTATTTAAAATCGACATTTTATTTACCTGTTTAGTTGAGTGTTTTATATCAGTGCGTTAAAACCAGATTCTGGCTCCCGCCAGGAATACTACCTGATGGTCTTTCTCACCTTCTCTTTTCGCCATATCGGATGTTTTCCCGTAAAGTTGATTCCAGGAAACGCCTATATAGGGTGCAAACTCACGGCGTATTTCATAGCGCAGCCGGAGCCCCAGCTCTGGGTCAGTCAGTCCCCTGCCGCGACCCCGCGATTCATCATCCTGACTGTAGAAATTCACCTCATAGGATGGCTGGAGTATGAGCCGGTTAGTCAGTAAAACGTCGTATTCTCCTCCCAGACGAAGGGCTGCTTTTCCGCCATTACTGACAAAACCCGTAATTTCAGACTCAAAATTATAGAGTGCCAGCCCCTGAAAACCGACAGCAGCCCAGGTCCGGGCAGAAGCAGGTCTGAAATCCTGCCTGACACCCGCAACCAAATCCCACCATGGGCCAACCGCATGTCCCCAGAGTAACTGCGCTTCAGCCGCCTCCGTTTCCCCATTGCTTCGTTCACCTTCACTCTTTAGCCAAATCCGATCTGTGTCGCCTCCAATCCAGCTGTTAACACTCCAGCTGAAATTGTTGGTGTTATCCGACCGTTGCCATTCCAGTTGATCCAGCAGAACCAGATAATTAATCGCACTGTCGTGAATCGCATGCCCCTGTAAATTGCCGAATGCAGCCTTCCGGTCGGCATCGGTAACAGGCGGAATTGGCGTTCTGCTCTCAGTTACAATGGGCTCCATTGACGTCATCTCAGTGAAATTCTCATCTGCTGGCATCTGCATGGCAGACATGTCGTGCCCGGCGTGGGGATCTGCAGAGACGGAGCCCGCCGCAATAGAAAGCTGTGAGGTAAACAAACCGGCGACCAGAACAGGTATGGCCTTCAAATTTCTCTTCATTCGCATCATTCCTCCACCCGGACTTCACGAAACATTCCCATTTCCATGTGATAGAGCAAATGGCAGTGATACGCCCAGCGGCCAAGCGCATCTGCTGTCACTCTGTAACTGCGTTTTGTACCAGGGGGAACATCTATTGTGTGTTTACGAACCATGAAATTACCGTTTTCATCTTCCAGATCGCTCCACATACCATGCAGGTGAATGGGGTGAGTCATCATGGTATCGTTGATCAGCGTGATCCTGAGCCGCTCACCGTATTTCAGCAGCACCGGTGCGGCATCTGAAAACTTGATTCCGTTAAATGACCAGGCAAACTTTTCCATGTGGCCGGTTAAATGCAGTTCTATGGTACGGCCAGGTTCACGTCCGTCAGGATCCTCAAAGCGGCTTTTCAAATCCGCGTACGTGAGAACCTTTCTTCCGTTATTTCGAAGACCAATACCCGGATCATTTAATTTCGGAGAGACGCTCATCGCCTGCATATCAACCAGTGGGTTATCCGTTTCTGACGCAGGATGACTTTGCATACCCGGCATTCCGGCCATCCGGGAATGATCCATACCGGCCATGCTGCTGTGATCCATGGGCGCGGAGGATGTCCCGCTATCCGGAAGGTCAGCACCGTCCATAGACATCATCTCTCCGCTGTTATCCATGCCTCCCATCTGGCTGTGGTCCATTCCTGCCATATCATGTCCCATTCCCCCCATACCCATATCTTCCATGGTCAACAGAGGACGGGGATCGAGGGGGGGAACGGCAGCACTTAACCCTTCTCTCGTGGCCAGTGTCCCTCGAGCGTAACCGGTCCTGTCCATGGATTGTGCGAAGATGGTATAGGCCTCACCCTGAGGCTCCACAATGACATCATAGGTTTCGGCAACGGCAATCCTGAATTCGTCAACGGTAACCGGGTTTACATACTGGCCATCTGCAGCCACGACCGTCATTTTCAGCCCGGGGATACGGATATCGAAATAGGTCATTGCCGAGCCGTTGATAAACCGTAAGCGTATCTTTTCACCGGGACGGAACAGTCCGGTCCAGTTTTTCAGCGGGGCCTGCCCGTTCATGAGATAGGTGTAGGTGTAGCCACTGACATCCGCGAGGTCAGTCGGATTCATTTTCATTTCAGCCCACATTTTCCGATCGGCAATGGTGGCTGACAGCCCCCTGGTATTCACGTCGCGGAAAAAAGAGCCAACGGTTGGTTTATTGAAATTGTAGTAATCCGACTGTTTTTTTAATTTTTTCAGCAGGCTGTGAGGATTTTCATCGGTCCAGTCAGACAACATGACCACATGCTCACGATCGTAAGCAAACGGTTCTGGCTCCCTGGCATCGATGATAATGGCACCGTATACCCCCTCCTGTTCCTGCAGACCGGAATGGCTGTGGTACCAGTAAGTCCCGTTCTGCTTAACCTTAAAGGTGTAAACGTAGGTATCATCAGGCTCTATGCCCATAAAACTCAGCCCCGGAACACCATCCATATTGGCCGGAAGAATAATGCCGTGCCAGTGAATGGACGTCTGTTCATTAAGACGGTTTTTGACCTTCAGGGTAATGGTGTCACCTTCTTTCCAGCGAAGAACGGGCCCCGGCAGGCCTCCATTGATTGTTTTGGCCTGACGCTCACTGCCCGTGATATTGACGGCCGTTTCACCAATGGTCAGGTCAAACTGAGTACCCTGCAGGGATGCGGCAACTGGCAGGCTCAGACTGGAACGCGCATTGAAACTCCATACGCCAAGACTTCCGGCTACGCCAGAGAGGGTTAACCCCTTCAGGAAAGTTCGTCGAGACGTTTTCAACAGCATGCGCATTCCCTTATTTAAAGTATGGTTACTGACAGAATTCGAGAACCGATTTAAATTAAATTACTGGTTCATCCACTTACAATGAAATGAATCTAGCACACCTTAAGAAACAAATTCATTACAATCGTGTAATGTACGTGGCTGTATTACATTTACGTCATCTTCCCCACAGGTTGATTTTTTTATATATGATCATAAGGACATCTTTTATGTACCTCAGAAGGTAATTACACATGAATATATTAATCACGACCACTGCGTTTACAGCTTTATTTTGTGGGGCAGCTTTTGCTCAGTCCAGTGATATTGCCCATGAAGCACATCGATTTGTTAATAATGCCTCAGCCGTCAGTCATGTGAATTCCTCGACGCATGAAAACTTACCGGACAGGGTTAATAAAAACAACACGCCCTCATTCTCTGAAATGAATGAACATGAAAGGGCCATTGTTGCTCATTCATTTATGAACAACAGCGCGTCCTATGCGCATCAGAAAATGATTGAGGAACATAAAAAAATGCTGTCCGGCAGTGATGCAAATTCAAAGACCTCGTCTTCTTCTTTTAACGAACTGAATGCCGGAGAAAAAGCCGCTCTCGTGCATGAGCAGGTCAATAATGCCGGTGCGGAAGCACATCAGACGCAGGCAAGAAAGCTTCGCGGGCTGTATTCGACCAGGTGCAGGCGGGTTAGTGCTTAGCGTCAGGTGCGCAGCAGGGCTTTACTGACGGGTTACGTAGCAGGACATGAGTCCCATATTGCTCTGCCGTAACCTGTTTCAGTCCCGTTAATCATCACCGTCGGGCTGGTCATACAGTTCCCAGAGCTTCAGGAGCAAACGGGAAACAAGATATGTTACAAAAATGACGACCATCAACGGTGCTCCCGATTAACTGACAGATGACACGCCTCCTGAAAACCCCTAGCATACGCCGCAGTGTTCATGCTAACGGCGAATTCCAGTAAATGTATTCTACCGATGTCGTAAAAGAAAATGCCTACCTTTCAGCCACCCGCTCGGGGCTGGAATCGAACGAGATCGCTACTCTTCAGCGCTCCTTGCCTTCCCGGTTTAATCTGCGGCATTTGAAAAAAAATGAATCATTAAAACTCGTACTGCAAAAGAAAGCGGGAAAATCACGTGTCGTGGCCTATAAATTTACGTCCGGTTCATTTAATTACACGGCGTATCGTATATCAGATAAAAAGTTCTATAACCTTTCCGATACTTCCGGAAAAGGCAGTCTCGATTATCCGTTACCGGCCACAGCAAGACTCAGTTCGCCTTTCAATCCTGCAAGACTTAACCCGGTATCGGGAAAAGTGAGTCCCCATAATGGCATTGATTATTCCATGCCCATGAACACGAAAATAGTCAGCGTCATCGACGGAAAAATCACCCGGGCCGAATACAACAGTACCATGGGATATTTTGTTGAAGTAACGGGAAAAGCCGGTGTTAAAACTCGCTATCTCCACCTCAATAAAATACTCGTTACTAAAGGGGCCAGAGTTACCCGGGGAGGTGCTATTGCGTTATCCGGTAACAGCGGACGTTCATCCGGTCCTCATTTACATTACGAGCTGGTCATCAATAACAATCCTGTTAACTCACTGGCGTTCCGGGCAGCGGCACCCGCTGATAACAAACTTGAACAGCATGCCTTTGCGCATGCCAGAGACTACGAACGATACCTGGACTGATAACGGGACCGCGACGCGGCCCCGTCTGCCGGATTAATTTTTTTTATCGTTTTCACTTCCTTGATGTTGATGATCTCCATGCCCTCCGTGGCCGTGGAAAAGATGCATTAGCGGGCAGACCAGCAATAACAGATATGGCCAGTAACCTGCCACATGTGACCAGTGTTCGCGCAGGAGGGCAAATGCCGCGATCGCGGCGACAGCAATAAGCGCATAGGTGGTACTTTTCATACTGGACTCCTTCTGTTCGTAACAGCCCCTTCACTCAGTGTTATTTCCCGAGCCTGACACTTTTCAGACGCAACGCATTTGCAATGACGCTAACGGAGGAAAGGGCCATAGCCGCCGCCGCAATAACTGGCGACAGCAGTATTCCATACACAGGATAAAGCAGACCTGCAGCCACAGGCACGCCAAGTGCGTTGTAGATAAATGCAAAAAACAGATTCTGTCGGATATTTTTCATGGTGATTTCTGACAGATGACGGGCCCTGTTCAGTATCATCAAGTCGCCTTTGAGAAGGGTGACTCCGGCACTTTCAATTGCCACATCTGTACCCGTTCCCATGGCTATACCCACGTCAGCCGCTGCCAGCGCCGGGGCATCATTCACACCGTCTCCGGCCATCGCAACCACATGGCCAGACGCTTTCAGTCGGGTTATCACTGCTTTTTTGCCATCCGGCAGAATCCCGGCTTCAACCTCATCTATTCCCAGTTTCCGTGCGACTGCTTCAGCAGTAAGCTGGTTATCCCCGGTGAGCATAACAATGCGGATCCCCGCCTGACGCAAAGCTTTAAGCGCATCCGGCGTGGTTGCTTTCACGGGATCCGAGATAGCTATCAGGCCTGCAAGGTTCCCGTCTGTGGCCACATAGATAACGGTAGCGCCTTCCATCCGCAACGTATCCGCAACGGCCTTTTGATTATCAATAACGATACTGTTTTCCTGCATAGCCAGTTCATTACCAATAACAACCCGTTGACCTTCGACATCGCCTGAGACACCTTTCCCCGACGGGGCATTGAAATTACTGACGGCAGGTATCACGATCCCCTTTTCATGCGCGGCTCTGACAACAGCCATACCCAACGGATGCTGCGAACCTTTTTCCACTGCAGCTGTTACACGTAAAAGAGATATTTCCCCACCCGGACTGAGACTGATAATCCCTGTCACCGTAGGCGAACCTTCCGTGAGCGTGCCTGTTTTGTCGACAACCAGCGTGTCCACTTTTTCAAGACGCTCAAGGGCTTCGGCATTCCTGATTAACACCCCGGCCTGGGCTCCTTTGCCCACCCCCACCATTATCGACATCGGCGTGGCCAGCCCCAGCGCGCAGGGACAGGCAATAATCAGGACCGACACAGCCGCAATGAGACCGTGCGCCATCCTGGGCTCGGGCCCCCAGACAGACCAGATCAAGAAAGCAACAACCGCGATAAGTATCACCAGAGGAACAAACCAGCCTGAAACGCTGTCAGCCATTCTCTGGATGGGGGCACGCGAACGCTGTGCATCAGCGACCATCTGAACAATTCGTGAGAGCATCGTTTCATCACCGACTTTCTCTGCACGGATGATAAGACTACCTGTCTGATTAATCGTCCCCCCAATGACAGGGTCACCCTTCGTTTTGGTAACCGGCATAGACTCCCCGGTCACCATCGATTCATCAACGGTTGTTTTGCCTTCGATCACGATACCGTCGACCGGAATACTCTCTCCAGGTCTGATGCGGAGCTTATCGCCAGGCAGGACATCTTCCGCATTAATATCCGTTTCATGACCGTCATGATCCAGCCGTCTGGCGGTTTTGGGGGCAAGGTTCAGAAGCGCAGTAATGGCGCCTGAGGTTTGTTCCCGTGCCCGCAGCTCAAGAACCTGTCCCAGCAGAACAAGCACCGTAATAACTGCTGCGGCTTCAAAATAAACGGCCACCAGGCCATCCATGTTTCTGAACGATGCAGGAAACCAGGAGGGGAAGACGGTTGCAATGACGCTGTAAACCCAGGCTACGCCGGTCCCCATTGCAACAAGGGTAAACATATTCAGGGAGCGGTTACGTAACGACATTCCGGCCCGGGCGAAGAATGGCCAGCCACACCACAACACGACAGGGGAGGCCAGAAGCAACTGCAGCCATGTGTTGTACTGTGGCGGTACTGTATTCCTCAAGTCGGGAAACAGATGAGATCCCATTTCGAGTACCAGAACCGGAAACGCCAGCAACAACCCCAGCCAGAAGCGTCTTGTCATGTCGTGAAGTTCATCACTCGGCCCCGTGGATGCCGTAGCTACGAGCGGCTCCAGTGCCATTCCACAGACAGGACAGCTTCCGGGACCACTGCGGCGTATCTCCGGGTGCATCGGACATGTCCACACACCTTCAGAATTCTCTTTTTCCGCCTGGTGGTGAGGCTGTTTTATCTGATCAGGGCTGACTTCGTGATGATCGTGGTGATGGTGATGGGAATGTTCACTGGCATCTTCGGTAAGATAACGATCGGGATGGGCTTTAAATTTACTCTCACAGCTGGCGGAGCAGAAATAAAGTTGGTGGTCCTGGTATCGAATGCTGCTGTGCGCCCTGTCGGGCAGGATGGCCATCCCGCACACGGGATCTCTCACCTTATGCAATACGTGGCCCTCGTCCGGGGATAATGTCTGCTCAGAAGCAGTCTGGTTGTTGTGTTGCACTGCATTGTCATTTTTCACAGTAACTCTCCTTATGCATACCGAAGCATCTTCTGTCTTCAGGGTATGTCATGGATGCGATTACCACGAATATCGCCGGCACAGGAGTGCCTGCTACCGGCGTCCCGTTATCAGCCGTTCCGCTGACTATTCGATTCGCTGGAAGACTTTTTTACTTCCATCCGGTGAGAATGCGATAACATCGTAAGCCTCTTTTCGGGCTCCCATCTCCATTCCAGGACTTCCTGCTGGCATACCGGGGGTGGCGAGACCGTATATACCCGAACCAGACTGCATTGCCTTATGTATCGTTGTCGCAGGCACATGGCCTTCAATGATCAAATTACCGGCAACCGCGGTATGACAACTTCGTAGTCCTGCAGGAATAGCATGCTTTTCTTTCAGGGCTGACAGCGCCTGATCATTCATGACGTGAGTTCGTACTTCAAACCCGTCTTTTTCCATCGCTTTGCCCCACAGGGAACAACAGCCACAGTTTTCAGATTTGTACATATCAATCACTTTTTCACTCGCCATCGCGGGTAGTGAAAGGCCGAGAGCCAGCGCCATTAGAACCACTTTTTTCATACTCACCTCTGTATATTATCGATATAAACCCTGACGTCAGGGTGAATCAGTAAAGAAGGACACCCACAGGGGGTGCCCTTTCAGGTTCAGGACACGCTTTTTTTATGTCTGCGCAGCCAGATTAATTTGTAGGCGGCAGGAATAATGAACAGGGACAGCAGCGGAGCCGTGATCATCCCACCAATCATGGGTGCCGCGATACGGCTCATGACTTCTGAACCTGCACCGGTTCCCCAGAGTATTGGCAGCAGACCCGCAATGATCACCGCCACGGTCATGGCTTTCGGCCGGACACGCAGTACGGCACCATGATAGAGGGCTTCATCAAGGCCTTCCGGTGTGAACGTCTCTTTACGGGACAATTCCGGGTGCGCTTCAATGGCATGACGCAGATACATCAGCATGACCACGCCAAACTCTGCTGCCACCCCGGCCAGGGCGATAAACCCGGTTCCGGTCGCCACTGACATATGGAAGCCCTGCCAGTACAGGAACCATATCCCGCCAACCAGGGCAAACGGCAGGCTCATCAGAATAAGTAAGGCCTCATCAGCCCGGCGGAATGCCAGATATAACAGGATGAAGATGATCATCACCGTCATCGGTACCATCAGTTTTAATTTCTTATTGGCGTGCTCGAGTAATTCAAACTGTCCTGAGAATGCCACACTGGTCCCCGGTCTCAGTTTCACTTTCTCACTGATGGCCGTCTTAATATCGTTCACCACCGACACCATGTCCCTGCCGCGGGCATCAACATAAATCCAGCTGGCTGGCCGGGCATTTTCGGTTTTCAGCATGGTTGGTCCGGAAACGACCTTAATATCGGCAACATCGCCCAGCGTAATTTGCTGCTTCATTGGGGTCAGGATTGGCATCTCTCTCAACGCCTGCGGACTGTTACGGTAATCCTGCGGATAGCGAATGTTAATAGGGTACCGGGCCACGCCTTCAACCGTCTCACCCACCATAGCCCCACCGATTGCTGAAGAGACGAACAGCTGGACGTCGCCCACAGTCATCCCGTACCGGGAAGCTTTCTCCCGGTTGATATCGATATCGATGTAGCGCCCGCCCTCAAGTCGCTCAGCCAGGACAGACACCACGCCAGGCACGGTTTTGGCTACCGCCTCGATACTCTGCGCCGTCGCGTCGATATCGGACAGAACAGTCCCGGACACTTTGATACCTATCGGGCTTTTGATCCCGGTTGAGAGCATATCAATACGGTTACGGATAGGCGGCACCCAGAGGTTTGCCAGACCCGGTAAACGGACTGTCCTGTCGAGTTCATCAATAATCTTGTCAATTGTCATGCCGGGACGCCACTGATCCTCAGGTTTGAGCTGGATCGTGGTTTCAACCATTTCGAGCGGTGCGGAATCCGTGGCGGTCTCTGCTTTACCGGTCTTGCCAAATACAGAAGCCACTTCAGGAACGCTTTTGATTAACTTGTCTGTTGTCTGCAGGAGCGCTGCAGCTTCTGCCGGAGAGACGCCAGGCAAGGTCGACGGCATATACAGCAGATCGCCCTCGTTAATCTTCGGCAGAAATTCACCGCCCACCTGACTCAGTGGCCAGATAACCGTGAAAATGGACAAGGCCGCAACCAGCAGGGTTGTTTTTGGCCAGTGGAGGACCCGCAGCAGCAATGGATGATACGCTTTGATCAGCACCCGGTTCAGGGGGTTACTTGTCTCGGCAGGAATTTTCCCCCGGATCCAGAATCCCATCAGAATAGGAATGACGATGATGGCCAGTGCGGCCGCTCCCGCCATGGAGTACGTTTTCGTGAATGCCAGCGGGCCAAACAGACGACCTTCCTGCCCTTCCAGGGTAAAGATAGGAATAAAGGACAGGGTGATGATCAGCAGGCTAATGAACAACGCGGGTCCCACTTCCACGGAGGCGTCGGTAATCACCTTCCAGCGGGTGGCGTTGTCAATCTGCTCACCCGGATGCTGATGATCCCACTCCTCAAGCCGTTTGTGCGCATTTTCAATCATCACAATGGCGGCATCCACCATCGCACCGACGGCAATCGCTATCCCTCCCAGCGACATGATATTGGCGTTCAGTCCCTGGAAGTGCATGACGATAAAGGCGATACACAGGCCAAGTGGCAGAGAAATAATCGCCACCAGGGCAGAACGGACATGCCAGAGGAACAGTGCGCAAACGACAGCAACAACGATAAACTCTTCAAGAAGCTTGTAACTGAGGTTATCAATCGCCCGGTCGATTAACTGGCTGCGATCGTAGGTGGTCACGATTTCAACGCCTTCCGGCAGGCTGGCCTTCAGCGTCTCCAGTTTATCCCTCACTGCCGTGATAACGTCGCGCGCATTTTTACCCGACCGCAGGATCACCACGCCGCCAGCGACTTCTCCCTGGCCGTTCAGCTCGGCAATACCACGCCTCATTTCGGGCCCGGTCTGCACGCGGGCAACATCCCGCAGATAAACCGGCACGCCGTTCTCACCTGTTTTCAGGACGATGTTATTAAAATCATCAATGCTCTGAAGATAACCGCTGGCACGGACCATATACTCCGCTTCGGCCATTTCAACGGATGAGCCACCGGCCTCCTGGTTAGACGATTCAAGTGCCTGTTTCACTTCGGGCAGGCTGATACCGTACTGGGACAGTTTTACCGGATTGACCTGAATCTGGTACTGTTTCACCACGCCGCCAACCGAAGCGACCTCAGCCACGTTCGGGATGGTTTTCAGCTCAAATTTCAGGAACCAGTCCTGCAGAGAGCGCAGTTCTGAAAGGTCGTGTTTTCCGTTGCGATCGACAAGGGCATATTCAAAAATCCAGCCCACACCCGTGGCATCAGGACCGATTTCAGAACTCACACCGGCAGGCAGTTTTCCCTGAACCTGATTCAGATATTCCAGCACGCGGGAACGGGCCCAGTACAGATCGGTGCCGTCTTCAAAAATGACATACACATACGAATCCCCGAACTGTGAAAAACCACGCACGGTTTTTGCGCCAGGTACGGACAGCATGGTGGTGGTAAGTGGATAGGTGACCTGGTTTTCTACAATCTGCGGGGCCTGTCCGGGATAGCTGGTTTTAATAATGACCTGCACATCTGACAGGTCAGGCAGCGCATCGACCGGCGTGTTAATTATCGTCCATGTGCCCCAGATGCTGAGAAACAGTGCGCCCATCATGACCAGGAAACGGTTGGCGACAGAGCGCCGGATAATCCATTCAATCATCGTCGTCTCCTCAGTGCCCTGAATGCATATTTACAGGCTGGTCAGACATTGCTGGCATACTGCTTTCTGTTTTTTCAGGGTGGCGCATACGTTCCAGCGCGCCCGTAATATTGGCTTCGGAGTCAATGAGGAACAGGCCACTGACCACCACGGTATCGCCTTCATTCAGGCCGGAACCGATGCCGGACTGTTGCTGTGATTCATGCAGAACGTGGATCTGTTTCGGCACAAACTTGCCTTCATCATCAACAGTAATCACGCGCTGTTCTTTGCCGGTATCGATAACGGCCTGGCTTGGTATCAGCAGCATCTCCTGGCTCCTGGTATTCAGTTTCAGATAGGCATTCATGCCCGGCTTGAGAAACTCATCCTTATTAGAAACCTGGAGACGGACCTGAAGCGTACGGGTTGTCTGATCCACGCTGGGAAGAATGTTCCATTTTTCGACATGGAATGTTTTATCCGGATAAGCCGGTACCGAAATTTCAAACTGCGACGTATCTTTCAGCAAATAGGCGATAGATTCTGGCACTGCAGCGCTGATCCAGACCGGGTCCATTCCCTGAATCTGAGCCACCACCTTATCTTTCGAAATATTCATGCCGGTGCGCAGGTCAAACGCAGTAATGACACCATCAATAGGTGCTTTAATGGTAAAACGGGTCTGGATTGTGCGGGTTGAACGCAGCCTTTGAATATCCTCTTCCGGCATACCAGCCAGACGAAGTCGCTCCAGAACCCCTTTTATCTGGGTTGGCGTACCGCCTGTACCGGATAACAGCAGGAACTCACTTTGTGCCTCAACCCATTCAGGAATGGTGATATCGATAAGCGGAGTGCCTTTCTTCACATGATCGCCAATCGTCAGGGGATACACTTTTTCGACGAAACCGTCAGAGCGCGCCTGCACAATGACAAACTGATACTCGTTGTAACTGACATTAGCCGGGATTGTCTGAGAATAATTCAGCATTCCTCGCGTGACTTTTTGCGTTTTTAATCCCAGATTCTGAACCTGCGTTGGATCGATACGGATCCCGCCACTGCTTTTATCGCCGCTTTCATCAGCATATTTTGGCACCAGGTCCATATCCATAAAGGGCGATTTTCCGGGTTTATCAAATTTGGTATCCGGTTTCATCGGGTCATACCAGAAAAGCACCTTTCGTTCCGGTGCCTTTTGTTCGGTTTGTACTGTTTTTTGTGATGAGTTTACATACTGCCAGGCAGTAACCGATATCAGCCCCCCTGCTATGAGGCTGCTGATAATTATTGCAGCATATTTTATCTTTAAAGAAGCCATACAATTTCTCGCTGAAAAATCAAAACACCTGGCATATGCGCCCGATCATTCATTCACAGTAATCCCTTAATGAATGTTCAGGCGCACTGGATGTATTCGCTCCGGACTGATAATCAGGATTGCGTAACGTTAATGCTTTTGAGTAAGGAGATATTGCCCTGCTGAATAAACGAGAAATCGACATGGTTGCCGGTTTTCAGGGCATTAATAGCGTCAATAGCGTCGTCTGCATTAACAAAAGTGAAGCGCATGGTCATTGCAGGCCAGCCCACCGCAGGGATTGCTTCGTGCGAAATGGTGATTTTTTTACTATTCATATCAATGGCTTTAACGACACCGGAGCCCCTGATAACCTGCTGTACCGAAGCATCACTGGCAGCATTCATATCGCCATGCTGATGTGTTTCAACATGAAGACCGGCAGAAAACATGACAGAGAAGGCACCAAATAAAACGGCTTTAAGTGAATTACGCATTTTTAATTTCCTGATTAATTGAATAAATTTACTCTACCCAACCGCCACCCAGCGCGGTAAACAGATTAATTTCGTTAACCTGTCGGGAATAGGTAAGATCGAGAATGGTTTGCTGCGTCGCGAAGAGGGAACGTTCTGCATCCAGCACTTCGATGTAACTGACAGCACCACTTGCATACAATCCTCTGGCACGCTGGAGAGTTATCTGAAGTGAATCAAGATAACGCTGCTGTGACTCAAGTTGCTGGCTAAGGCTGTCGCGCAGCGCAAGCGTGTCGGAAACATCCTTAAAGGCTGACTGAATTTTTTGTTCGTAATTAACCACCGACTGTTGCTGGCGAATTTCAGCCAGCTTCAGATTGGCTTTATTCCTGCCAGCATTAAAAATAGGAATTTCAATTTTAGGGATAAAATTCCACATTCCACTTCCTGACGTAAACAGGCTTGACAGCTCCGTACTGCTTGCGGAAAGACCACTGGTCAGGGTAATGGAGGGGAAAAAGGCCGCTCGCGCTGCGCCAATATTGGCATCAGCCGCTTTCAGCTGATATTCCGCTTCCATAATATCCGGTCGCTGCAGCAAAATTTGTGAAGACAGATTTGGTGGCAATTTTACTGGTGCGATCTCCCCGCCTTTCATCCCTTTTTCTGACGGAAGTGCGCGGTACGTTCCCAGCACCAGTTGCAGGGCATTGTTTGCCTGAGCCAGATCGCCTTCTCGTTTGGCTATTTCGGCGCGGGTACTTTCGATTTGTCCTCTCGCCTGTTCAAGTGCCAGAACGTTCGTACTCCCGGTCACGAGCTGTTGCTCAACGAAAGCATAGGACTGTTCATAATTTTTCAGCGTTTCCCGCGCAATACGGAGTTGTTCGTACGCCAGTTGCTGGCTGAAATAGCTCTGTGAAACGCTGGAGACCAGCAGGATGTGTACGGCCCGACGGGCTTCTTCGCTGGCAAAGTAGTTCTGGCGATCAGCCTCACTCATGTTCTTAAGTTTGCCAAAAAAATCGAGCTCATAGCTGAGCTCCAGACCCGCGTCGTACTCCTGCGTGGTCGGCTTGTCACCTTTCAGACCACCGCTGTATGTTATCCCGGATGAGGCATTCAGCTGGGGATAACGATCTGCATCCGTGACGTTGAACTGGGCCCGGGCCTCTTCAACCTTCAGGGCAGCCATTCTCAAATCACGGTTATTATTCAGGGCTTCACCGATCAGCCTGCTGACCTGGGGATCGACAAAAAAGTTTCGCCAGCCCGTATCCTGATAGCTGTTTACCGCAGGCGTCAGACTGTTTTTAGACAATGAAAACTGCTGGGGAACCGGAGCTGGCGGACGCTGATATTCAGGTGCCAGAGAAACACAACCAGCCAGGATGAATATGGTACTGATGCTGAGTAATTTTAATTTGAACATAACGCTTCTCGTCCAGGCAGACCTGGTAAATGGTTCAAATGAAGTCCAGAGTATTGATAGGGGTACTTTACCTAACGCTCTCTGTTTGCCGGGTGACAGGATAATGACAATGTTGTCATTTTTGCTGTAATCCGTTGATAACGATCGTGGGCGCAATAGAATGACATTAGCAGCCAGCCGGGGAGCAAGATGAAAATATTGATCGTCGAAGACGAAATTAAAACAGGTGAATATCTCAGCAAAGGGCTGACAGAGGCAGGGTTCGTCGTGGATCACGCTGATAATGGTCTTACCGGATATCATCTCGCCATGACAGCCGAGTATGATTTAGTCATTCTGGATATCATGCTACCTGATGTGAACGGCTGGGATATCATCCGCATGCTGCGCACTGCCGGAAAGGGTATGCCGGTCTTACTGCTGACAGCCCTCGGCACGATCGAACATAGGGTCAAAGGACTGGAACTGGGTGCGGACGATTATCTGGTTAAACCCTTTGCGTTTGCCGAACTGCTCGCCCGGGTGAGAACCCTTCTGAGGCGGGGAAACACGATGATCACGGAAAGCCAGTTTAGGGTGGCTGATCTCTCGATGGATCTCGTATCCAGAAAAGTCAGTCGCGCCGGAAACCGCATTGTGCTCACCAGTAAAGAGTTCAGCCTGCTGGAATTCTTCATTCGCCATCAGGGAGAGGTTCTTCCCCGCTCCCTGATTGCCTCTCAGGTCTGGGACATGAATTTTGACAGCGACACTAACGCGATTGATGTCGCCGTAAAGCGACTCCGCGCTAAAATAGACAACGATTACGGGACAAAGCTGATCCAGACTGTCCGGGGCGTGGGCTATATACTGGAGGCCCCGGATGCATAGCAAACCTTCCAGGCGCCCTTTCTCACTCGCCCTGCGGCTGACCTTTTTTATCAGCCTGTCCACGATACTGGCTTTTATCGCCTTCACCTGGTTTATGCTGCATTCTGTTGAAAATCATTTTGCCGAGCAGGATGTCAGCGATCTTCAACAAATCAGCACCACACTGAACCGTATACTGCAGTCCCCGGTGGATCCGGATGATAAAAAAATAAGCAAAATAAAGGAATCAATTGCCAGCTACCGCAACGTTGCCCTTTTGCTCCTCAATCCCAGGGGTGAAGTGCTCTTTAGCTCAGCTCAGGGGGCGGCACTACGCCCGGCAGTGAATTCAGCAGATTTTAGCGAGCACAGCCGCGCACGGGATGTCTTTCTCTGGACGGTGGAGGATCCTGCGGGACCGATGGATACCGGGTCCGAAATGAAGATGGAAACATACAGGATTATCGCCTCCTCTGGTCAGGCGATATTTCAGGGCAAACAGCAGAACTATGTCATGCTGACTGGCCTATCCATTAATTTCCATCTCCATTACCTCGATGCGCTGAAAAAGAACCTGATTGCGATTGCCGTCGTGATAAGCCTGTTGATTGTTCTGATCATTCGAATCGCTGTCCGTCAGGGGCACCTGCCCCTTCGTAATGTCAGCAATGCCATTAAAAACATCACCTCCGAGAATCTTGATGCGCGACTGGAACCGACACGCGTTCCCATTGAGCTGGAGCAACTGGTTATCTCGTTCAATCATATGATTGGAAAGATTGAGGATGTCTTTACCCGCCAGGCCAATTTCTCTGCCGATATCGCGCATGAGATCAGAACGCCCATCACCAATCTGGTGACGCAGACTGAAATCGCACTGAGTCAGGATCGAACACAGAGGGAACTTGAGGATGTCCTCTATTCCAGTCTTGAAGAGTATAACCGGATGACCAAAATGGTCAGCGATATGCTGTTCCTGGCACAGGCAGATAATAATCAGCTGATACCTGACAGGGTCATGTTTGACCTCAGAGCGGAAGTCATGAAAGTCTTCGAGTTTTTCGAAGCCTGGGCCGAAGAACGCAATATCACGCTCAAATTTAACGGGATGCCCTGCCTGGTTGAGGGAGATCCACAAATGTTCAGAAGGGCGATCAATAATCTGTTATCCAATGCCCTGCGTTATACCCCGGAGGGACAGGCAATCACCGTCTCAATAAGAGAGCAGGAGAGCTTTTTTGACCTTGTGATTGAAAATCCGGGGAAACCAATCCCTGAAGAGCATTTATCAAGGTTCTCTGCCCTTCCTCAATTTCCGGAGAATCTGTAATAACAAATACTTT
>ERZ773108.1760-NODE-1760-length-20517-cov-11.934024_pt1 | contig 20517 bp, 18 predicted proteins | sample MGYA00580570_ERZ773108 | MGnify/ENA primary metagenome ERZ773108 (study PRJEB29015, sample SAMEA2737840) | human gut metagenome | biome: human gut; feature: human-associated habitat; material: faeces | place: China | collected 2012 ...
AGGCGATGCCTTCCTGATTAAAATCAAAGATTTTAATCAGGAAATAGTATCAGAACGTTTCATAGAAAGCAGCTTCTTTATAAGTTCTCACCGTTGGTCGCGATGACATCGGCGTACCAGGCAGCAGATTCCTTGGGAATTCGCTCGCAGGTACGGTAATCTACGTAGACAATGCCGAAGCGCTCGTCATAGCCGGAGCTCCATTCAAAGTTATCCAGAAAACTCCACTGCAGATATCCGCGGATGGGCGTTCCTTCCTCGATGGCCTTGCCCAACTCCAAAAGATAACGGTGCAGGAAATCAATCCGGTCAAGGTCGTGCACCTTCCCGTCCAGATAGACCTTGTCGTTGCAGCTCAGGCCGTTCTCGGTGATGTAAATGGGCAGACCGTAGCGGCGGTAGATGTGCATAGGGCCATAGTGCAGCACTTCCGGCGTGACGCCCCACTTGCAAGCGGTCAGGGGGAAACCGGGATTGCGCTTGACTTCCTCGCCCTGTTCGTTGACCATGAAGCCCTGATAGATATTCAGGCCAAGATAGTCCGGCGTTTCCATCATATCCCAGTCCCCGGGATCAATGGTGGCGGCGAAGCGCTTAAAGGCATCCGACGCACTGTCGTCATAGTGGTGAAGAATCAGGCTGTCAAGGAAAACGTTGAAACTCCAGCCCACCTTCAGGTCAAAGCTGGCGCGGTAGGCCGCTTCCCTTCCCTCCGGGGTATCCTTCTCGGGATATGCAAGGCTCCCGCATGGCACCACGCCCACAAGGGTTTCCTTGCCGCATACCTCCTTGATGGCTCGCTGGGCAGCGCTGTGGGCAAGGCAAAGGTTGTGGTAAACCAGAGCCACCTTCTCCTCCGGCAGCTTCCAGCCGGGGGCGTGATTGCCTGTTCCATAGCCAAGCTGAGCAATGCACTGAGGCTCGTTGATGGTCATAAAGTTTCGGACGCGTCCCTTGAAGCGCTGGGCGATGATACGGGCGTAACGTGCAAAAACGTCCGCAATCTCCCGGTTCAGCCAGCCGCCCTTATCCTGCAGGGCGCTGGGCAGATCCCAGTGGTAGAGGGTAATCAGCGGCTCAATCCCACTCGCAATCAATTCATCTACCAGATTGTCGTAAAACCGGAGTCCCTGTTCGTTGACCTCGCCGTCACCGTCAGGTATGACTCTCGCCCAGCTGATGGAGAAGCGGTATGCCTTGATATTATGCTGCTTCATCAGCGCCACATCCTCCCGGTAGCGATGGTAGCTGTCGCAGGCTACGTCGCCGGTGTCCCGGTTTTTGATGTTGTTGGCAGCGGGGTCATGGCAGAAATCGTCCCAGATATTGGGGCCTTTCCCATCCTCATTCCAGGCACCTTCGCACTGATAAGATGCGCAGGCAGCACCCCATAGAAAATTCTTTGGAAACTTGCTCATACTGTCACCTCAACATGATACTTTTTCTTCCCGTCCTTCATGGGAATCAGATTGCCCGCCACATTTTCACCGTCCACGCGCAGGCTGTAAGTCCCCGTCTGAACCACGTGGATGTGGTAGGCTGCACCCCGGTAACGGCGCCGGACAGAGTATTCCTCCAGCGCCCCGGGCAGGCATGGGTCGATTTGCAATCCGGCAGGGGTGGGTTTCACACCCAGAATATACTGGCTGATATTCACGAACGTCCAGGCGGCTGTGCCAGTGAGCCAGCTGTTTCTTGCCGCGCCCTCATCGTAAGAAGCGCGGGCCGCCACCGTCTGGGCATAGACATAGGGTTCCACCCGGCGAATGTCGCTGTGTTCCTCCTGATAAACAGGGCAGGTTCTGCGGTAGATATCAAAGGCATTCTCTCCTCTGCCCACAACGGTTTCCGCGATGCTGATCCAAGGGTTGTTGTGGCAGAAAATGGAGCCGTTTTCCTTGTATCCGGGAGGATAGCTGGTAATTTCTCCCAGCTCTTTGTGATAAACGGTATAGCAGGGTGCCAGCAGCTCCACGCCGTATTTGCCCAGCAGCCGCTGCCGCACGGAGTCCAGTGCCCGAACCGCTTTGCCGTCGTCAGTTCCGATGCCGGCCATAACGCACATACCCTGGGGCTCGATGAAAATCTGGCCCTCGTCGCAGGTATGGCTTCCCACGGCATTGCCGTAAGCATCATAGGCACGAACAAACCAGTCTCCGTCCCAACCGGCGGTCTTGACAGCGGCTTCCATTTCCGCCGCCGCTGCTTCCACCTCCGCCGCCTCGTTGTCCAGACCGGCATACCGGCACAGCGAGGCATACTGTTTTCCGTAGAGGACGAACATGCCGCCGATGAACACAGATTCCGCCACAGGGCCTTCCGAAGGGCCGGTGGTCTGGAAGCTCTCGCCGGGTTCTTCCGAGAAGCAGTTCAGGTTCAGGCAGTCGTTCCAGTCGGCTCTGCCAATCAGGGGAAGGCCGTGGGGTCCTTTATGATTCATGGTGTAGCGGACGCTCCTGCGCAGATGCTCCATCAAGGGCGCTTCGCTGCCGGGGACATTGTCAAAGGGCGTGGGATGCTCCAGAATGGAAAAGTCCCCCGTCTCGCTGATATAAGCGTAAGTACAGGCAACCAGCCACAGCGGGTCATCATTGAAGCCGCTGCCCACATCGTTGTTGCCCCGTTTTGTCAGAGGCTGGTACTGATGATAGGTGGAGCCGTCCGCCCACTGGATGGAGGCAATGTCGATGATGCGTTCCCGGGCACGCTCCGGCGCCATGTGGACAAAACCCAGCAAATCCTGGCAGCTGTCCCGGAACCCCATGCCCCGTCCGGTACCGGACTCAAAGTAGCTGGCACTGCGGCTCATATTAAAGGTGACCATGCACTGGTACTGGTGCCAGATGTTCACCATACGGTTGAGCTTCTCGTCGCCGCTTTCCAGGGTGTAGACGCCCAGCAGCTTGTCCCAATATTCCGCCAGTTCCGTCAGGGCATTCTCAACGGATGTATCCGTGGAGAACTTTTTCAGCACCCGGTAGGCGGTATCCTTGCGGATGACGCCGGGAGTCAGGAATTTCCGGTCTCTGGGATTTTTGCCATAGCCGAGGACAAACACAAATCCCCTTTCTTCGCCGGGTGCAAGGGTTACATCCAGCGCCAGTCCCGCCATAGGCGCGCCGCCGTGGGCGACAAAATCGCCGGTCTTTCCACTCAGAATAGCCTGAGGTCTTGCAAAAGTCCCAAAGGTTCCCAAAAAATGATCCCGGTCGGTGTCGTAGCCCGCAATGGGGGCGTTCACGCCGTAATAGGCATAGTGATTCCGCCGCTCCCGGTATTCGGTTTTGTGATAAATTGCGCTGCCTTCCACTTCCAGCTCGCCGATGTTCAGGTTCCGCTGGAAATTGGTGGCGTCATCCACCGTGTTCCACAGGCACCACTCTACGGCAGCGGTGAAGCGGAAGCGCTTGGTTTCCGCTGAGCGGTTGGTCAGGCGGACGCGCTGCACCTCGCAATTTTCCCCGATGGGTACGAGAAAAGTCAGCTCCGCGTAAAGGCCGTCCTTCTCCGTCTCAAAAACGGTGTAGCCCATACCATGACGGCAGCGGTAACTGTCCAGCGACCGATCCACGGGATGGAAGGTGGGGCTCCAGGGCGCTTTATCTTCCTCTTTGATGTAGAAAAACCGTCCGCCCACATCTGCCGGGACATTATTGTAGCGGTAGCGCAGGATGCGCTGAAGCTTCGCGTCACGGTAGAAGCAGTAGCCGCCAGCGGTATTGCTGATGAGGGAGAAAAACTCCTGGCTGCCCAGATAGTTGATCCAGGGCATGGGAGTTGCCGGGGTTTCAATTACATACTCTTTTCTTTTATCGTCAAAAAAACCATATTGCATGACGAAAGTCCTCCAGATGGAAGATGATGATTGCCGGAGGGCCTTACACAGGCCCTCCCAAATGAAATTAAAGACTGTTCAGCTGATCCAGAAGACGATCCAGCATCTCCTGGGACACCATTCCGCCGCCGAAGCTCAGGGCGCCGCGAAGGGGCATATACTGCATCATCGCCATGTTCATCTCGTCGGAAATGGCTTCCTTTGCCGCATCTGTGTTCTCGGCGTTGTCCGGGGAAAACGTCTTTTTAATGACCTCCAGCATGGGCGCCATCACGGCAGCTGCGCTGGGGTCTGCCATCAGATCCATGAAAATGGTGTCCATGGTGTAGTGCTTTTTGACCCTCACCGTGGAGGTAACATTCACGGCAGCACTCACGTCGATGTGCCGGGAGGACTGCCCCACTTCAATCGTAAACTCGCCTGTCTTGACGTGCCAGTCGTGAATCTGGGCGTTCCAGTAGGCGAAGGCGCGCTTGTCCAGTGTGAAGGTCACATCCTTGCTTTCCCCGGGCTGGAGAGCAACCTTATCAAAGCCCTTCAGCTCCCGCACCGGGCGGAGCACCTCGCTGTGCTTCTCACCTACGTAGAGCTGGACAACGGTTTTGCCGAAGCGGCTGCCGGTATTCGTCACGGTAACCGTGGCGGTAAGGGTATCCCGGTCGGTGATCTCCGACGCGTTCAGGCGCAGATTCGAGTAGGCAAAGGTGGTGTAGCTCAGGCCGTGACCGAAGGGGAACAGAACATCCATTTCCTTCTTATCATAATAGCGGTAGCCCACGAACACGCCCTCGCGGTAGTCCGCCTCGTTGCCCTCGCCGCCGTAGAAAAGGTAGGAGGGGTTATCGGACAGCTTGACGGGGAAGGTCTCCGGCAGATGACCGGAGGGATTCACTTCGCCATAGAGCACGCGAACCGTCGCCAGGCCAACCGCCTGACCGCCCAGATAGCCTTCCAGAACCGCCTTGACCTTGCCGATCCAGGGCATCTCTACAGGAGAGCCGTTGTGGAGTACCACCACGGTGTTGGGGTTCACTTCCGCGACAGCCTCAATCAGTCTGTTCTGGCAGTCGGGCATACGCATATGGCTGCGGTCATAGCCCTCGGATTCATAAGCATCCGGCAAGCCCGCGAACACAACGGCAACCTTGGCTTTCTTCGCTGCGGCAACCGCTTCGGCAATCATTTCATCGGTCGCCGCGTCCTCCGCAACGCTGTAGCCCCGAGCATAGGTCACCTTTTTTCCCTCCGCCGCTTCCAGCGCGGAGGTGGTCTTGAAGCAGTTGATATGGGAGCTGCCGCCGCCCTGGAACCGGGGCTTTACCGCAAACTCGCCAATAAAGGCCGCCTCCTCGTCCTGACTCAGGGGCAGAATTCCCTCATTCTTCAGCAGAACCATACAGTCTGCAGCAATGTCTGCACTCAGAAGGTGCTGGGCTTCCATATCCCAGGGAGTTTCGGGTTTCGCGTTTTCCAGGTAGCGGAAGTTGATGGTGAGAATCCGCTCCACCGCCTGATCCACCAGCTTTTCGTCCAGCTTGCCGCTGCGAACCGCTTCCACGATCCGGGCATCATTGATACCGCCGGAAGAAGGCATTTCCAGATCCAGCCCGGCGGCAACGCCGGCAACACGGTCGGAAACCGCGCCCCAGTCGGACATCACATAACCCTCAAAGCCCCATTCCTTCCGAAGCACATCGGTCAGCAGCCAGGGATTCTCCGAGGCATAGACGCCGTTGATCCGGTTGTAGGAGCACATCACCGTCCACGGCTGCGCCTTTTTCACGGATGTTTCAAAGGCGGGGAAATAGATTTCCCGCAGCGTCCGCTCATCGGCGTTGGAGCTGGAGCTCATGCGGCGGTGCTCCTGATTGTTGGCGGCAAAGTGCTTGATGGAGGTGCCCACATTGCGGCTCTGCACACCGTTAATATAGGCGGCAGACATTTCACCCGCCAGATAGGGATCCTCAGAAAAATACTCAAAATTTCTTCCGCACAGAGGGGAACGCTTGATATTGACAGCCGGGCCCAGAACCACGCTGAGCTTTTCATGCTGGCAGCTGTCGCCGATGGCTTCGCCCATTTTCCGGATCAGATCCCGGTCGAAGGACGCTGCCGTGGCGGAGGCTGCCGGCATACACACAGCCTTGATGCTGTCATTCATGCCCAGGTGATCCCCTTTGTCATCCTGCTTGCGCAAACCATGCGGGCCGTCGCTGACCATCACGGAGGGAACTCCCAGACGCTCGACGGATTTGGTATGCCAAAAATCCAGACCGGAGCACAGGCCGGCCTTCTCTTCCAGAGTCATTTGGGAAACCAGTGCTTTAATTTCCATAATACATACTCCTTATACGAGCTTACCGCAGCATTGAGGGCTAAGATTTCCGCAATGCTGCGGTAATAGCTGATACTATTTCAGTTCTACCGTGCTCAGATCCCATTCCTCATGAATCTTGGGAACGTCGCTGATCAGGCGCTTGGTATACGCGGCCTTGGGATTGAGGATGACCTCGTCCGCCTTGCCGAATTCCACAAACCTGCCATGCTCCATGATATAAACGGTATCGGAAATGTAATACGCCAGGCCAATATCGTGGGTGATGAAGATAACGGTCATGCCGATCTCATCGCGCAGCTGTAGCAGCATATCCAGAATGGTGGCGCGGGAGCAGGCGTCAACCATGGAGGTCGGCTCGTCCGCCAGCAAAATCTTGGGCTTGAGCAGGAAAATACGGGCGATCATCAGACGCTGCATCTGGCCGCCGGAGAGCTCGAAGGGATACTTATTGGTCAGCTCCGCGAACTTCAGGTTTACAAAGGAGCAGGCTTCGGTCATCATTTCGATCTTCTTCTCCTTGGGGAGATGCTTGCCGCCGCGCATGTTAATGCAGTCGAGAAGTACGGTGTCAATTTTATTGAAGGTATTGAAGGAAGAGAAGGGATCCTGGAAAATGGCCTGAATGCCTCTCCAGTATTCCTTTTTCTTTCTGTGGGAGGAAACGTCCCGGGGCTTGCCCTGGAACAGGATCTCCCCTTCCGTCTGATTCAGCAGACCCAGCAGCATTTTGGACAGGGTGGTCTTACCGGAGCCGGACTCACCGACGATGGAGACGAACTCGCCCTCGTGAAAGTCAAAGTCCACATGGTCAACAGCCACGGTTTTCTTTTCGCCAAGTCCGAATACCTTGGTTACCCCGTGGCCGGACAGGCAAAGCGGTGCGTTGGTGAAATCCTTCGTTTTCGGAACGTAATCACTCATGGCTGTACACCTCCTTCAATTCATCCTGACCCAGCAGGCAGCGGTACATACGTCCGTCGCCGAGATCCTTTTCGGGGATGGCGCTGTAGCGGCACTCAGGCCGGGCGTACTTGCACCGCTCGGCAAAACGACAGCCCTGAGGCGGTTTTTTCAGGTTGGGCGGCGTACCGGGAATCGCAGTCAGCTTGTGTCCGCGCGTGCCCTCCTCGGGAACCAGAATGGAGCTCATCAAGCCGTGGGAGTACGGATGCACGGGATCGAACACCATTTCTTCCGCAGTGCCCTTTTCCACAATCTGTCCGGCGTACATGACCATGATGTCATCGGTCACATTGTAGAGCAGAGGCAGCTCGTGGGTGATGAACAGCATGGACTTGATATAGCCCTTTTCCATCAGCTCCCGCATCATCTTGATAACCATCTTCTGAGAGGTCACGTCCAGCGCGGAGGAAGGTTCGTCGGCAATCAGAACCTTGGGGTTCAGAATGGTAGACACAGCGATGACGGTACGCTGCTTCATACCGCCGGACAACTCCACCGCGTGTTTATCCAGCACCTCGGGCGGCAGACCCAGTTCCGCAAACCGTGCTTCCGCCAACTCCCGGATCAGCTTCTTGTCTTTCTTGGGGTCATGTGCCCGCACCACGTCCTCGATAAAGCGGATGATTCTCTGGGTTGGGTTCAGGGCGTTCATGGCAGCTTGGGGAATGTAGGCAATTTCCGTGCCGAGGATGCTCTTACGGACATCATCCGGCTTCATGCCGGAGATATTTCTGCCGTCGATGACGATATCGCCGCTCATATAGTGCAGAGGCGGGAAATAGTAGCCCATCATAGAAAGCGCCAGCGTGGATTTTCCGCAGCCGGACTCGCCCGCGATGCCCAGGGACTTGCCTTCCTCGATTTTGAAGGAGACGCCGTCCACGGCGTAAACATCCTCGTGGAAGCGGGTCACATATTTGGTTTTGAGGTTTCTGACCTCCAGCATTACTTTACCCATTGCGTCGTCCTCCTTAGTCTCTCAGGGTGGGATTGAATACCTGGTCGAGACCCGTGTTCATCAGATTCAAAGAGAAAGAGATGAGGGTGATGGTCAGAATCACAGGGAAGTAAGCCCACCAGGAACCGTTGGTATGCGCGGAATACAGCATGGCCCAGTTCATCATCAGACCCAGCGTAGGAACCTCGGTGGTCTTGGGGCCAAGACCCAGCAGTGACAGCTGTGCTTCGCTGAGGATGCCGGAGGAAACCTGAAGAATGAAAGCCATGACGACATAGGAAGCAATGTAGGGCAGGATATCCGTCAGCACGATGCGAACCAGACTGTGTCCGGAGAGCTTGCTCAGGTTGACGTGGTCACGGTTGCGCAGGCTGATGACCTGAGAACGGACGGAACGAGCGGTCCAGGTCCAGCTTGTCAAGCCGATAACCAACGCGACCACCGCCGCGCCGCGCTGTTCCTGACCGATGGAATAGGAAATCAAAATCAGCAGGATGAAGCTGGGGATAACGGTGAAAATGTTGGTGATGAACATAATCAGATCGTCCGCAAAGCCGCCTAAGTAACCGGCCAGCAGGCCCAGGGTCAGGCCAATGATTGTGGCAACGGCACCGGCGATCAGGCCGATTCTGATGGAGGTGCCGCAGGCGGACACCAGCTCTTTAAGGACGTCGCGGCCGAAGTTGTCGGTGCCCAGCGGCAGAGTCTTGACGTTGGCAACGGCACGGATGTTGACATAGTCGGTTTTGCTGATGGAATTCACCTTTTCCAGATCGCCCTCATCATTCTCATCGGCGATAATCCGCACGTCAGCGGAGCGCAGCTCCAGCAGAGCGTTATTCAGGCGCTTGTAATAGTTCCGCTTTGCCATGGTCATGCCGGCAGGCTTGGCGGTAACCTCGTAATTGTCGTTCCACAAATCCACCAACGCGTCGGTGTCGTTAATGTCCAGTCCGGACACGTCGATGCCCATAGCGGTGAACCACTCCACCATGGCAACCCTGTCCTCAGCGGACAGAGCCTTCGCGATTCGGTTATCGTCCGCGTCGGAAAGGCGCAGCGTCTCGGTGTCGGTGCCCACGGCGTCATACAGGGAAACGTAAGTACCAGGAGATGCGAAGGTGCCAACGCCAATCATTTCCAGAGGGTTTCCGGGGTTGAACATGGGATAGATCAGCATGATCAGAAGGATAAACACAAAAATGCCAAAACCAACCACAAATTTGGGGGAATGAAAAATCTGGCGCAGTGTATTCTTCATTTTTAATTCCTCCCTTAGCTGTCAAACTGGGCGGCTTTGACTCTGGGATCGATAAAGCCGTAGATGATGTCCAGCAGGAACGTCACTATCAGAACCATGATGGTGATAATCAGAGTAGTAGCAGAAATCAAGGGATAATCCGCCGCGGTCACGGCGCTGTACATGGTGCTGCCGAGACCGGGATAGGAGAAGATGATCTCAGCGACCAGAGCGCCGCCGATCATGGTGCCGATGGACAGCGCCAGGCCGGTGACCTGGGGCAGCATGGCGTTGCGGAAAACATAACCGACGATCTTGCGATCCTTGATGCCAAGGAACCGGGCATACTTGACATAGTCGGCATTAAGTTCATAGATAGACATGGAGCGCATACCCACGGCCTGACCGCCGATGGAAACCAGGACAATGCTCCAGAAGGGCAGCTGGTAGTGAGAAATCACAGAGGAAATAAACCTCCAGCTGAAATTGGGAATCATATCAAAACCATAGCCGCCGGAAATGGGAGCCCATTTCAGTTTCACGGCGAAGAGAACAAGAAGAATCACTGCCATACCGAAAGCCGGGACGTTGCCCAAAAACAGGAAGGTCGGGAGCAGAACCTTGTCAAAGCCCTTGCGGATGTACGCCGCCAGGGCGCCAAGCAGGTTGCCAAGCAGCCAGCCAACCAGGATCGCGGGCAACTGCAGGCAGATCGTCCACATGATGGCGCTGGAAATAATGTTGCTGACGGATCTGGGATACTGGCTGAAGGAAAGCCCAAAGTCGCCGTGGATGGCGTTCTTGCAGAAGATCAGAAACTGCTCCGCCATAGGCTTATTCGTACCGAACTGTTCTGCATAACGCTCGTAAATTTCCTGCACGGCAGAGGCGTCGGACATACCGTTCGCCATTTTACCGGTGATGGCCGCGACAGGGTTGGCAGGCATCAGCCGGGGCAGAAAGAAATTGAGGAATACTGCAACGACAAAAGTAATAAGAAACCAGATTATTTTTTTCCCAAAATATTTACGGTAGCCTTTCATGCTACTTTTCCCCCTTTAGCATAAAAACGGGAAGGGCCATGCTCCATGAAGGAGCATGGCCGCTTCGAATTAACTATTAGCCGACCAGCTCGAGCTCGTACAGCGCGGCAATACCGTAGCCATCGGTGCAGTCAGCAGGGGGAATGTTCCGGCCGTCATCGCCGGCGGGGAAGTTGGTCCAGACAGACTCGTTGACGCAGTGGAACACGGAAGGACGATACATCAGGGAGAAGCTGGGAACCTCGGTCAGGTAGATCTCGGTCAGCTTGGTGTACAGATCCTTCAGCTCAGCAGTGTCAGTGGTGGTGGGGATCTTCTTGATGAGAGCCTCAGCCTCGTCATTGACGTACTGGCCCCAGTTGCCGGACCAGTTGTTGGCAATACCCACATAGTCCTTGCCCATAAACTGGTTCACACGGCCCCAGGGATTGGAGGGAGTGGAAGCATCGGGAGACCACATGAAGATGGCGTACTCAGTCTGGTCGGGATCGACAAACACGGTCTGATAGATGGAGTACTCGGGATACAGAGTGGTGATCTCAACGCCAATGTTCTTACCGGCAGCGGCAACCACTTCCATGGAGGCCTGCCAGTCAGTCCAGCCGTTGGGGCAAACAGCGTTCAGGGAGATCTTCTCACCGTTCCACTCACGCCATCCGTCGCCGTCGCTGTCCACGATACCGGCTTCGTCCAGCAGAGCCTTGGCGCCTTCGATGTCATTGCCTGCCCACTGCAGATCGGCAACGGCGTCGTGATCGTACAGAGCCTGCTCACCGTCGGTGGGGTTCATCAGGGAGCGGGGAACATCGGAGAAGCTGGGGGACTGATTGGTCATGGCGTTGGCGATGATGGTATCGTAGTCAACAGCCATGGCAATGGCCTTACGAAGGGCGGTATTCTCAGCGATAACGGGGAGGTTCATGTTGTACCATGCGGTAGGCATGGTCAGGCAGACACCATAGGGAGCTTCGTCATAGAAGGTGGAGATGGGCAGGCCGTCTTCCAGCCACAGATTCTGAATGTTGCCGATGAACTGCTGGCAAACGTCAACCTCGCCAGCCTTCAGAGCGACTTCACCAGCGGCGTTATCAGCGTAGATAACGTGAGCCAGGTACTTGGGAACAGGGAGCTTACCCCACATGGAGGCGTCCTGACCCCAGTAGTTGTCGTCACGGATCAGAACGACCTTCTGATCGTCGGAGTAGTACTTGGTGTAGGGGCCGGACCAAACGACATCATCACCGGGGTCGTTCAGGATAGCGGTGGCGTCGCCTTTGCAGCGCTCAACGACCTTGTCGATCCAGGCAGCCTGCGCAATGGGAGCCAGTTCCAGGAAGTCCAGAACCTTCAGGGGGTTGACAGGCGCGCCGCTGGCATCAAGCTTGCAGTGGATGACCAGGCTCTTGTCACCGGTAGCCTCGATGCTGTCGATGAAAGCGCCGTAGGAAGAACCGGTGCCGTTGCCGATCTCAACGCCGATTTCCCAGGTGCGGACAACGTCGGCGGCGGTGACAGGCGCGCCGTCAGACCAGTGGGCGGCTTCCTTCAGATTGACAGAAAGCTCAGTCATGTTGTCGTTCCAGGTGTAGTCGCCGTCGGCCAACAGACCGATCAGCTCGCCGGTCATTACGTTCCACATGTACAGGGTCTCGAACATGGTGGTACGGTAGCCGGCACCAGCGGCGAGGGCCATGGCGTTATTCTGGTTGGTTCCGATGACGTTCCAGGAGTTGACGGTACCCCACTGCTGACCAGCAAAGTACAGGGTCTCGTCACGAGGCAGGTCGGTGGTATTACCGGCTGCTTCGGTTTCGGCAGGAGCTTCCGCTTGCGTGGGAGCCTCGGTGGCAGCGGGTGCTTTCGTCTCCGTAGTGGCGGAGCCGCCGCAGGCAGCAAGGCCAATAACCATGACCAGCGCCAGCAGCAACGCGATGAGCTTTTTCATTGTGTTTCCTCCTTTAATTTTTGTTATTGACCTTCTTGGGGAAGGCCATTAACTACAACGGTTTATCATGTCTTTCCTGAAAGGAAAGACACAAAAAGGGATATCCCTTTTTGCCGGATGAAATCACGGTGTCAGCTTTTTCACCGTTTCGCCCGGGAGCAGGGTCCCGCCAACCACATGGCGTCCCGGGATGTAGGATCTTCCCTCTTCCACTGCTCTGGCCAGCTCCTCGGCTGCCAGCTCTCCCATCCGCTCGGCATCCTGCCGCATGGTGGTCAGCTTCGGGCGGAGCATCTGACAGAAATCAATGCCGTCATACCCGACGATGCTGACATCGTCCGGGACGGACAGGCCCATTTTCTCAAGCTCGTTTTTGCCCCCAAGGTGGGCGATGTCGTCGGGATAGAGGATGCACGTTGGCGGATCGGGAAGCTCCATCAGCTTCCGGGTTGCCGCCGCCGAGGATTCCGGATCCAGATACATGCTCTGAACCAAATATTCGTCCGGCAAGGAAAGCCCCAGTTCCTTGCAGGCTCTGCAGAAGCCGGAGATTCTGCGGCGCGTCACCGGCGTATCTTCTCCATAGGCGAACGCAATCTTCCGGTGTCCCATACTATACGCATATTTCACCAGTTCCGTCATCCCGCCCACGTTATCGGACAGGACACTGCCGCAATTTTCAAACACACAGTCAATCGTCACAACGGGGATGCCGCTGTTCGCCAGATCCACCACGGCGTGCTCCGTATAATCCACGGAGGCGATGACCACTCCGTCACAGTTACGGTAACGGGCGTGATCCACATAGCTGATTTCCTGACCGCCCATGTGGTCACTGATGAAGGAAATGTCGTAGCCCAGTTCCTCAGCGCGATGCTTGAAGCTGTTGAGAATGTGGGAGAAGAAGCTGTGCGTCAACCCCTTGTTGGCCTGATCCTCAAAAAGAACGCCAAAATTATACGAGCGGCTGGTTTTCAGCATCCGTGCGGCAGAATTTGGTGTATAACCCATTTGGGAAGCCACTTTGCGGATAGTCTCTTTTGTCTCTGCGCTGATATCCGGCGCGCCGTTCAGCGCCTTACTGACAGTGGCAATGGAGAAACCGCACTCCTTTGCAATCATCTTTATCGTCACCATAATGGCCTCCGGGGTCTGAATTTGTCTGCGAATGCAAGGACATGTGCATTTTGAACAATCGGCCGCATATCTGAAACGTTTTCGTACAGCTATATTAACACCATTTTATTTTCTTGTCAAGAGGGTTTTTGAAATTCAAGAATTTTTGTGCAATCCGCTGATAAACTATGGAATATGCTTAATCTGAGTCCAATTTTCACCATTAAGCTATTGACTTTGACGAATGATTGTCCTATAGTGTATTTTGTAAACAAGTCGATTTCGAAAACGTATTCGGAGGTATTGCCAATGAAAACACGCACCCTTAACGGCGCATGGACGCTGGAAATTCCGGGCACCCCCTTTGCTGCTGTCCCCGCCACCGTCCCCGGCTCGGTTTACCATGACCTGCTCGCCGCGGAGCGGATTCCCGATCCATTCTACCGGGACAACGAAATGGAAGCCCTAAAGCTGATGGACAACGATTTTGTCTATTTCCGCAGCTTCCAGGTGGACGATGCCCTTCTCGCCGGGGACAAGGTTTTGCTCCGGGCAGAGGGACTGGACACCATCGCCGCCGTCCATATCAACGGTCAGATCGTCGGTGAGGCCTGCAATATGCACAGAATCTGGGAGTTCGACGTTAAGTCCGTTCTCCATCCCGGAGAGAACACCATCACCGTCTCCTTCCGCTCTCCTACTAAGTATATTAAGGAAGCATACGCAAAGTCCGTGGCAGACGGCAGCTCTGATGCCATGGTGGGCTTCCCTAACATCCGCAAAGCCCACTGCATGTTCGGCTGGGACTGGGGTCCCCGTCTGCCTGACGCCGGCATCTGGCGGAACATTTCCATCATCAGCATCGAAAAAGCCCGTATTCAGGACGTTCGGGTGGATCAGTTCCATAAAGACGGCACGGTTCGTCTGCGCATACATACCAATCTGAACCGTTATACCGATGACGAGGTCTGGGTCAACGTTTCCGTCACCGCTCCCGACGGCTCCGTCCTCACTGCCAGCGGCACCGACTGCGAGCTGATCGTCCAAAATCCCCAGCTCTGGTGGCCTGCCGGCTTCGGCGGTCAGCCGCTGTATCAGCTCAGCGTTTCCCTGTGTGCCAAGGGCAAGGAGCTGGACGTTTGGAGCCGGCGCATCGGCCTTCGCACCATGACCGTCAGCCGCCGTAAGGATCAGTGGGGCGAAAGCTTCAGCCACTGCGTCAACGGCGTGGACATCTTTGCCATGGGCGCCGATTACATCCCCGAGGACAATCTCCTTCCCAGAGTCAACCCGGAGCGCACCCGCCGTCTGCTGGAGGACGCAAAGGCTGCCAACATGAACTGCATCCGGGTCTGGGGCGGCGGCTACTATCCCGACGACTTCTTCTATGACATCTGTGACGAGCTTGGATTGCTGGTATGGCAGGACTTCATGTTCGCCTGCGCCGTGTACAATCTGACGGACGCGTTTGAGGAGAACATCACCGCCGAGTTTGTAGACAACGTCCGCCGTCTGCGCCACCACGCATCCCTCGCCCTGTGGTGCGGCAATAATGAAATGGAGCAGTTTGTGGCCCAGGGCGAGTGGGTCACCTCCATGCGTCAGAAGGCCGACTATATTAAGATGTACGAGTACATCATCCCCAAGGTTCTGAAAGCAGAGGATCCCCAGGCCTTCTATTGGCCCGCCAGCCCCTCCAGCGGCGGCAGCTTTGACGATCCCCAGGATCCCACCCGAGGCGACGTCCACTACTGGATGGTCTGGCACGGTCTTCTCCCCTTCACCGACTACCGCAACCATCAGTTCCGGTATGTCTCTGAATTTGGCTTCCAGTCCTTCCCCTGCATGGAAACCATCGAAAGCTTTACCGCGCCCGAGGATCGGAACGTATTCTCCTATGTGATGGAGAAGCACCAGCGCAACGCCTCTGCCAACGGGCGCATCCTGTTCTATCTATCCCAGATGTACCTGTATCCCCGCAGTCTGGAGCTGCTGGTATACGCCTCCCAGCTGCTGCAGGCACAGGCCATGCAGTACGGTGTCGAGCACTGGCGGCGGCACCGGGGCTGCTGCATGGGTGCGGTGGTCTGGCAGCTCAACGACTGCTGGCCGGTAGCCAGCTGGGCCAGCATCGACTACTTTGGCCGTTGGAAGGCTCTGCACTACTATGAAAAGCGGTTCTTTGCCCCTGTGCTGATTTCCTGCCATGAGGAGGGCATTCTCTCCCAGAATACCAACGTCAATGCCGAGCCTTTTGGCCTGAAAAAGTCCGCCCACCTGAACGTGAGCAACGAGACCATGCAGGAATTCCGGGGCAAGGCAAAGTGGAGTCTGCGCCGCCCGGACGCTTCCGTTATCGAGGAAGGCAGCTTCGATGTGACCGTCCCCGCTTTGTCCGCCGTCTGGCTGCCGGAGCAGGACTTCTCGAATTACGGCACTTATGACACCTACTATTCCTACCAACTGCTGGATGAGGCGGGCAATGTGGTAGGCGAGGGGAGCGTCCTCTTCTGCGCTCCCAAGCACTTCCGCTTTGCTGATCCAGAACTGAACGCCTTTGTCAAGGATGACGATATCATTGTCACCGCGAAGGGGTATGCCCGGAGCGTGGAGATTCAGGCAGGTGCCGATGTGGTGCTTTCCGACAACTACTTTGACATGGACGGCGGTGTAAAGGCCGTGAAGATTCTCCGCGGCAGCGTGGACAGCGTATCGGTACGCAGCGTCTGGGACATCCGTTGAACACTTTGCGCGGGGCATAGACACGCCCCGCGCATAACGAAAGCGTATGAATATGGAACTAACAGGAAAGAAAATCAACTTTTTAGGGGACAGCATCACGGAAGGCTGCTGCGCGACTTCCCCGGAAAAGGGCTATGTGGACGTGATGAAGCGGAAATACCGTCTGACGGAAGCCCGGAATTACGGCATCGGCGGCACCAGAATTGCCCGGCAGCGGATTCCCTCTGGGGAGCCCAAATTTGACCAGGATTTTTGCGGACGGTTTTCCGAAATGAACCCCGATGCCGACATCATTGTGGTGTTCGGCGGAACCAACGATCACGGGCATGGCGATGCTCCCATGGGCACTGAAACCGACCGGACGCCGGACACCTTTATCGGCGCCTGTCATTTCCTTTTCTCCCGGCTGCCGAATCAGTTTCCGGGCGCAATCATTGTCGTCCTGACGCCCCTGCACCGGATGGGAGAGAATATCCCCAAAGGGGAACGCGGTTGGCTGCTGAGAGATTATGTTCGGGTCATACGGGATACGGCGGCATTTTATGGCCTTCCTCTGCTGGATTTGTTTGAAACCAGCGTTATCCGGGCAAACGATCCGGAAATTGCCGCAAAGCTGACCACCGACGGCCTGCACCCCAATGACTTAGGGCACGAAATTCTCGCCGGAGAAATTGGCGATTTTCTGAAAGGACTGGCGGAATGAAGCAGAGAGAAGACACCATTCGGAAATGGTTTTCCCTTTGGCTGGACAGCCGGGAAGCAGAGCTTTCCGATCTCTTCACAGAGGACGCCGTATACATTGAGAGCTGGGGGCCGGAGTATTACGGGCGGGAGATGATTGCCCGCTGGTTCCGGGACTGGCACAGGAGCGGTCAGGTTTTGCGCTGGGACATCCAGGAATTTCTGAATTCCGAAAATACCACCGTAGTTCGCTGGTACTTTCAATGCCAGATTTCCGGGGAAGCTCCAACCGGCTTCGACGGACTGTCTCTGATCCGTTGGTCTGTAGATGGAAAAATCGCCTTCCTTCAAGAATACGCCTGCACCGAAAAGCGGTATTGTCCCTATGGATAAGCAACGGGTGCCGTATTCTCTGTGTTTTCACATTGACACTCCTTATGGAAAGGGAAGGGCTTCAATTTTTTGCTCTTATATCAAACCGGCGCAATTATAGCAAAGCCGTGAATGCCAATCTATCACAGGAAAGTCGATGCTGACAATTCTTAAGCATTTCTTGTTGACTGGAATAGATGGTCGAAAAGCGATTCGAAGAATCGCGCAGCCGCAGCCCGAAGGACTGCGTTCATCGGGGCTTGGGGCTGCGCCTCAACAAGCAGAAAAACCATTCGTTCCGTGGAAGCGGAATGGATGGTTTTTCGCATTTGTATTACAGGTGCATTGCTTGCCAGTATTATACCAAATTGGGTATAAGAGTAGCAAGCAATGCATATGGCGCGCCATATGTGAAAGCCCTCATTTCTGCGAAAGTGGAAATGAGGGTTTTCTGCTTGTTGAGGCTCTGTCCCAATCCCCGCAGAACACAATTCTGTGTCCTGGAAACGCTGGAAAAATCCAGCAGCTACGCGATTTTGCAAATCGCTAAATGGGCATCAACGCCCGTCCTTTTCAGATTCTCTCGCCACGGTGAGAGAATTGTCTCCAAGAATCCGATCTACATTGCCGTTGAAGACGATTTTGAGGGACCCTCCCCTGAAGAAATGGAGGAATTGTCCGAGATCGAGAAAAAGTGGGCTGAAAAATATCCACCTAAAAAATCGCAGGAATAATGAAGTACCTCCGAACCAATCACATCGGCTCGGAGGCACTTTTCGTTATTCGTTTTGTTTCGGGCAAATCCTCGGCAGCACTTCCAGGAAGTGTCGACCGATTTTCTCCGGGTCCATATCATTCGCCTCGCAGATGAAGCGGATGGTATCCGGCAACAGAATGTGGCCCTTTGCTTTCTCTTCCTTGTACTTCATCCATTCCTCATATTCCTTGTTTGTGATCTGTTTCATGCTGCCACCTCCATATAACAAAAACAGCCGGGACACCCCGACTTCCACAACTTACCCCTTCAAATGCCAACTTACCCCTCAAGCGGCAAAATCGGCGGAGAAATAATTAAATTGTATCAATCTCGGTGTTTTCATATCAAGAAAGGTCAGAGAAGCCAGTTTTTTCTGGAAATCGCCCAACTGGGTGTCTCTGGTTTTCTTGACAGCAATGGCTGTAATCTCGTCCAGCTCAGTAGCCAAGGCATTATAGAACAGCGGGTCAATGACCTTGTGGATGTTCTCGATGCTGGTGTAGTGCATACCGCCGCTGCGGCGAGTTTCGGGATTCAAGGTGGATTCAAAAACCGCACCGAAAATGGTGGGGCTGATTTCAGACCAATTAAAGTCCTCGCTGGCGTTGAGCCTGGTTCGCCACAAGATGAACCAACTCGGCACCCGCAACTTCGGCGCGTATGCCCGGAAAATGCTGATTGACGGGTACATCATCAAGGTCGATTACACAGAACAGAAAAAGTTGGCTGCTGCCGTCAGCCGTGTTGCCTCGAACATCAACCAGATTTGCCGCCGCATCAACAGCACCGGGCATTTCTACGATGCCGACATTGCCGAGCTGAAAGAACGGATGGCTGACGTATGGGAGCTGCTGAAAGCACAGCAGAGAAACGAATTGTAATTCGGGAAAGGAGTACAGATATGCCGCGCATGAGCAAATCAAAAAAGCTGGAATGGTCGTTCTTCCTGAATGACCGGGGACGCAAGGCGTACAACACGCTCTGCCGCCGCTGCGTCCACGATTGCAAGCAGAGCTTTCGGGCGGTTGTCGTTATTTGTCCACATTATCAGTCGAAACGCTCTAAGGCGGGGCGCACCGCCTCGCTTCCGAGGGAACCAACGGGCAAGCCGCCATAGCAGCCGTATCACACTAGAGCAGAGAGGATGTGATGAAAAATCTATTTCAAACTGAATACCACATTGCCGCCGTTTATTCCCTTGCCGCGCTTCATGCTGGCGGGCGAATATTCCATCAACGCCAAGCTGCTATATGGGCTTCTGCTCAACCGCACCATGCTTTCCCAGAAAAGTGGCTGGGTGTCCGAGGATGGGAATGTGTATGTGATCTATACGATCAAGCAGATGGCGGATGACCTTGACCGGAGTGAGCGGACGGTCAAAATCGCCCTGCGGGAGCTGGAAAATGCCGGGTTGATCACCCGCGTCCGTCAGGGATGGAATCAGGCGAACCGCATCTTTCTGCAAATCCCGGACATGGTGCAGGTTTCTTCCCGTCCAGAGGGCAATATCTGCCCAATGGATGTGCAGGATTCTTCCCCTTGCATGGGGCAGAAATTGCCCGCAAGTAATACTGATACAGAATATAAAGAGCATAGTAAGACCGAAAGAGTAGAGAGTACGCGCCGCCGATATGGAGAGTTCCAAAATGTTTTCCTGTCAGGCGAGGAATGTTCCCAGCTGGAAACGGCTTATCCCGGCAAAGCTGCCGAATACATTGAGCGGCTGTCCCGGTACATGGCTTCCAATGACAGGCACTATGCCAATCATTACGCCACCATCAAGAAGTGGTTGGACGAGGACAGCAAGGGCAGGAGCGCGAAAAACTACACCTACGACGATAACGAGGGAGAGTGTCTATGAATGCGATTTTTACGAAAATGGTTGATGCCGTTGAAGCGGCTAATGCCGCACCTGACGATTACATCAATCCTGCCGATGGGCTGAAATACTGCGGCAAGTGCCACACGCCGAAAGAAGCCTTTTATCCCGCAGACCTTCAGGCACAGGGCTTTACCAAGCACCCGGTTATGTGCAAGTGCGCTGCCGAACGCCGAGAACGGGAAGAAGCGGAGCGCCGGGAATACGAGCGAATGTCCTATATGACAATGCTCCGCAGCGAAGCGTTCCGCGATGTGCCCGCCTCTGGCTGGCGGTTTGAGTCAGCCGCAGTTACAACGTCCCAACTTGCAAAGGCGAGAGGCTACGCGCAGAACTGGGACGAGTTCAAAAAAGCGGGGATCGGGCTGCTCCTGTTCGGGAATGTCGGCACGGGAAAATCCTATGCCGCTGGCTGCATTGCCAACGCTCTGATTGACCGTCTGGAGTCCGTCCTCTTTGTGGGAATGTCCGATGTGGTCAATCGAATGCAGGGTAATTTCGGCACGGACCGTGACCACTACATGAAATCGCTTATGCGCCCTGACCTCCTCATTCTGGATGATTTGGGTGCAGAGCGTAACACCAGCTTCGGCAAGGAGCGCGTATTCGATGTGGTTGACAAGCGGCTGCTGACCGGCAAGCCCATGA